>Ga0315912_10000190_pt1 | contig 137225 bp, 111 predicted proteins | sample VfabasoilMG_FD_204469 | JGI IMG/M metagenome (GOLD analysis project Ga0315912, IMG submission 204469) | Garden soil microbial communities collected in Santa Monica, California, United States - V. faba soil | ecosystem: Environmental > Terrestrial > Soil > Garden | place: USA: California...
CCGGCGCTGAGCCCACGCACCGTCCCGAGTGGTCACAGCGGGTCGCCGATCGACACCGTGAACGTGAGGCCGGCGAGCACGCCGCCGCGCACGACGATCGCGCCCCCCGGGCAGAAATCGGCGCCACACCGCGGCCCGGGTCCCAGGAAATCCTCGCGGTAGACGAGTGAAACCCCGGCCTCGAGCGCTCCGCCGAGCGCAACGTCCACGCCTCCTCCCACGCGCGCGCTCGGGCCGCGCCGATCTACCGTCGACGTTCGGTCCCACTCCGTCCATCGCTCGCGCTCCCACCCGTAGCCAAACCCGAGCTCGAGATACGGATCGAGCGATCCTTCGTCCGTGAGGTAGAGCCGGCCGACGAGCGAGAGCTCGAGCATGCGTCGCCAGGCGCCGCTCTGGTGCGTGGCACCGGGAGTTTCGAGGTAGTGACCGTCGCCGCCCCAGGCGAAGAACGGGCTCGTGCGGTGGAGCGCGGCGAGAGCGCCGCCGAAACCCAGCGGCTGAGCGCAGTCACCGCCGGTCGCCGCGCAGAGCGGTGCGAAGAGCCGGGCGCCGCCGGCGAGCTCGAGCGGGCGTCGATCGGTGGCGGGCGCGCGCGGCAGGGGCATCGCGTCGTCGTGACCGGCGGCGGTGGCCGGCGAAAACGGCGCCGGCCCGGCGTGGACGGGGCGCCCCCAGGCGCCGAGAAGCCCGACGAGGCCAGGGAGGGCGACGGTGAGGCACAAAATCCGCACGACGCGGATATCGGTCAGGTGTAACGCGGAGTTTCCTGGGTGCCGCGCCGTCCGGCCGCTGGACCGCGAGACCCCCGGGCATTACCCTTCGACGAGATGGCCAACGTCGACGACGAACTCGCCCAGGCCGTGCGCGAATCGGAGCAGGCCGCGCAGGCCGAGCCGGCTCCAGTCGCCGTCCCGGTTGCACCGGCCGCGGAACCGCCAAAACGGAAGGGCAGTGTCGGGCTCCTCGTCGGGCTGCTCGTGATGGGCGGCGCCGTCTCCGCCCTGATCTTCACCACCTTCGAGGGCACCTACTCGAAAAAGGTGGAAGAGGTCACGGCCGATCGGCAAAAGCTCGCCGGGCGTAACCTGCGCGTCGAAGGCACGCTCAAGCGCTGCACGCTGGTTCGTCGCGACGAACCTTGCGAGTACCGCTTCACGATGGTGGGCGGCGGTTCCGAACTTCCGGTCCGCTATGCGCGCTGCACCGTCCCGGACACCTTTCAGGACGTGCCCGGCATGGTCGTCGACGTGACGGCCGAGGGAACGCTCGATTCGAGCGGCCATCTCGAAGCTTCGACGATCATGGCCAAGTGCCCGTCCAAGTACGAGATGAAGGAACGGGCGAAGAAGGGCGAGCAGGCCCCGCACCTCGATCCTTTCGCCAACAAACCCTGTCTCTAGAGCTCTCGCGCGTATGTGGGACAGATTTCTCCGCGCCTGTCGACGCGAGCCGGTCGACGCGACGCCGGTCTGGTTCATGCGCCAGGCGGGCCGCTACATGGCCGAGTATCGCGCGGTGCGGGAAAAGCACACCCTGCTCGAGATCTGCAAGACGCCGGAACTCGCCGTCCAGGTCACGCTGCAGCCGGTGAGGGCGTTCGCCGTCGACGCGGCCATCCTGTTCGCCGACATCCTCCTGCCGCTCGCGCCGATGGGCGCTTCGTTCGAGTTCGCCGCCGGCGAGGGTCCGGTGATTCACGAGCCGGTTCGCGATCAGCGCGGCATCGATCGGCTCGCGCCGTTCGATCCCGAGGAAGGTCTCCCTCACGTGCTCGCCGCGATCCGCTTGCTGCGCCGCGAGCTCGACGGAAAAACGCCGCTGATCGGTTTTGCAGGTGCTCCGTTCACGCTCGCGAGCTACCTGGTGGAGGGCGGGAAGAGCTCGCAGTTTTCGCGTGTGAAGCGCCTGATGTACGGCGAGCCCGCCCAGTTCCACGCGCTGATGGGCAAGCTTGCCGAGGTGACCAAACGCTATCTCCTCGCGCAGGTGAGGGCCGGTGCGCAGGCGGTCCAGCTCTTCGATTCATGGGTCGGCTGCCTGGGGCCGACCGACTACCGCGAGTTCGTGCTGCCGCACGTGAAGCACGTGCTCTCGGCGCTCGAGCCGGCCGGCGTGCCGGTGATCCACTTCGGTACGGACACCGGGAGCCTGCTCGAGCTCCAGCGCGAGGCCGGCGGCACGGTGATTGGCGTCGACTTTCGCACCCCGCTCGCCGAGGCGCGGCGGCGGCTCGGCCCGGGCGTTGCGCTCCAGGGGAACCTCGATCCGATCCTGCTCTTCGCCCCGCGCGAGGTGCTCGGCGGGCGCGTGGACGAGGTGCTGGCGAGCGCCGGGAGCGTTCCCGGTCACGTGTTCAATCTGGGCCACGGCATCCTGCCGGAAACGCCGCCCGATGCCGTCCGCTTCGTGGCCGATCGCGTGCACGAGCGCAGCGCGCGCTGATTTGGTACCTTCCCGGCCCCACCAGCTTCGGTCATCCCGCTCCGGCGTCGTCTAAGGGCAGGACAAGGGACTTTGAATCCCTGAATCGTGGTTCGAATCCATGCGCCGGAACCATCACCCTGGGTGAGGGAACACGCGCGGCTCCGCCGCTGTCGCTCGTAGGTGCGCCCCCGCTTCTTTTCCCCGCGGGAACCCCCGGTGGCGCGCGGTCCGCCGCGCACGGGGGAGGACGGCGCGGACGGCTCGGTCTACCGTGGCGGCTACCCTCATCCAGGCTGGAACGTGCCGGAGCTCGAAGAGACGAGTGAATCCCGCTTCATCGAGCGGCTCTTGGCGCGCGACGAGCGCGCTTTCAACGAGCTCGTTCGTGCCTACGAGCAGCGAGTGTTCCGCTTGCTGTTGCGCATGCTCGGCCGGCGCGACGAAGCCGAGGACATGGCGCAAGAGGTGTTCGTTCAGGTCTTCAAGGCGATCGGGACATTTCGTGGCGAGTCGAAGCTCGGCACCTGGATCTATCGGATTGCGGTGAACCTCTGCAAAAATCGCATCAAGTACCTGTCGCGCCGTCACAGCGGCGATGAGGCCGAGCTCGAACCGCAGGCGGAGCGAGCGCCGCTCAGCGAAGGTCGCGGGGTCACGCTCGGTGAAAGCGCACGGCCCGATGACTGGGTGGAGGGGCTCGAAGTCGAACGCATCGTGAAGGAGTGCATTACAGAACTCGACCCTGACTTTCGCGAGGTGCTGGTGCTGCGCGACGTCGAGGATCTCACGTACGAGGAGCTTTCCGAGGTGACGGGTTTGCCCGACGGCACCGTCAAGAGCCGGCTGCACCGGGCGCGCGGGATGCTGCGCGAGGCGGTGGAGCGGCGCCTGGGAGAAAAGCTCCGCTAGCGAGGATGCCATGAGCGAACCGAGCAACGACGAGCCAAGCGAGATCGGTGACGACGAGCGGCTGCGCAGCGTGGTGCGCGGAGCCCTCCGCGTTTCGGACGAGCCTCCGGACGTCCTTGCCGGCTTCCAAAAGAAGGTCCGCGACCGGAGCGAGGGAAAGTTCTACGCCGATGGCTGGAGCACTGCCCGCCACCCACCGGTGAACACGTACCTGGTGACCGGGCTGATGATGCTGCTCGCGCTCGCGGTGATCTACGGCCTGCTCTCCGAGCTCTCCGGCACGCCCGAACGGGTCAACAACCGTGCTGCTCCGGTCAACGTGGTCGCACCCGCACGGTGACACTGCGGCACCAAAGTCACACCCCGGCGCGCGCCGTTCGCACCTCGTTCGCACGTCGCTGGAACGTCCCGTTCGCAGGTCGAGAGCGATCGCCGCAGAGTTTCTGCGATAACGCGCCGAATACCCACACGCGCGGTGGCTATCACACCTTTCCGGGCATGGTTGTTGCTCGACTGGCCGCGAGGCAGAGGACGTAACTTCGATACTGGAGTATGCTGTGAGGTCTCGGGGAAGCGACCTCCGGCTCATCCGGTAGGAACGAGGAAACAGACATGACGCGGAACATTGGGCTGACGTGGGTGCTGATGGTGGGGTCGTTACCGCTGGTGGCGTGTGGGCCGTCGTCGACGAGTCGTGACGACGACGACAACGGCAACCCGGGGGCGGATCTGGCGAAAATCGCCATCGACAACACCGAAAAGGCGCTGATCGGCGCGCACGGTGCCGGGTCCTTCATTGCGGACTCTTCGACCTTTGCCGAATCGCTCACGTCGCTCGGTGGCAACGAAGTCTGCGTGACCGATTGCACGACCGATCCGGCCTGTCCGACAGTCTGCACCACCGAAACGGTGACGCTCGCCGACATGCAGGAATCCCGCGAGGCGATCCGTACCGGCATCGACGAACTCATCACCCAGCTCCGCGACGACATCTTCACGGCGCAAACCCTCGAGGGGAAGGATGCGAGCTCGGCGACTTACCTCTTCGGCGTCGAAGAGCTCTGCGGTGAGGTCGCCCCCGCGGAACCCGTGCCTGCGCCCACTCCGACGCCGATGTACGACCCCGATTGCGTCGACTACGCGAACCGGCTTTCGCCGCGGGTTCGCTTCACCTCGGCCAGCACCGGCAACGTGAACGCGCAGGTTCTGCTCACCCCCAGCCGGCGTGCCGTCGCATCGATGGAGTTTCACCAGGATCACGTCAGCGTCAGCGCCGATCTCGGGGAGATCAAAGCAACGCTCGAATCGATCGGCGAGGATCTCGGCACGCTCGCGAACCTCGACGGCACGATCGCCTTCGAGCTCCGTCAGAACGGCAACCTCGACTACAGCGCGCTGATGAGCGTGGTCCAGGATCTCGTGGTCGCGGTCGCCGACGAGACGACCGGCGACGAGATGCAGATCAGTCTCGGTCGGAGCGAGCCGATGATGGAAGTCCGTCTGAACGGCAACGCCCGCACCATCACGGGCGCGACCAACTACGGCGCGCTCACCGTCGCCGGTCCGCTGAACGCGTTCCGCGACAGCTTCACCGACGTGGAATACGACCCGCTCACCGGTGAGGAAATCCCCGGTACGCCGTACACCGGCGACATCGAGCTCTTCGTTGCCGGCGTGGAGTCCAGCATCACCTTCGACGGCTCGACCGATCATCTGCTCGTCTCCGGCATCGGGTTGGGCGATGCGGCCTCCACGCTCAAGTTCGACGGCCAGGTCATCTCGCAGCTCGACCTGAACCCGCAGAACGGTCGTCACTTCGATCTCGACTACGACGCCGTGCCGAACGGAGCGCTCTTCACCTTCTCCCCGACGCTCGACGTGAACCTGCTCCTCAACTTCACGCCGCTCCTCCCCCAGATCCCGGAGATCTCGCCCTCGCTCCTGAACGAGCAGATCCGCATCTGGTTCGACGGTGCGAACCCGAGCATCGAGACGAGTGACGACCAGATCAAGATCGTCTCCGGGACGCTGAACATCACGAGCGCCTCGACGCCCGAGGCGAACATCAGCGTGCCCGCAGGCATGTGCCTGGTGGATTCCGGCGCCGTCGAGCCCACGAACGAGGCGATCGGCACGCTGGCGAGCGGGGCCTGCCTCTAGAGCGCGTCTAGACGACGACTCCCCTCAGACGCGGCAGCGAGCCCGAGTAGGACGACGGTCGCGTAGTGAGCGGCGAAAAATCGATCCGCGAGCAACGGGAACGTCAGAAAATGCGCCACCGCGGCAACCCAAACGGCCAGGTGGAGGTGCGTGTGGCCACGAGGTCGGTGGTGTCGGTGCAGAACGGCGCAAGCAAGTACCGAGACCAGACCGAAGAGTGGCGCCGTCGTTGGGTGGGGCACGTGGTCGCCGCTCAGGCCGCGGCGGACGGTGCGCCAATACTCGAGCGCCGTGGGTGCGCGTAGCTCGAGTTGCTCGACGGACAGAAGCCGAGACCCGAAGGTGTGCTGGAACAGCACGGACCAGGAATACTGGCTCGACAGTCCGAGCGTGATCGCAGCAATCGTGACGGCGAGGAGTGCCCCGACGATACCGCTTCGAACCGTCCGCAAGTGATCGCGGAATCGCCACCCGACGACCGCGAGGACGAGCAGGATGGAGTCGGGCCGTGTGAGCGTGGCGAGCAGGAGCAAGACGCTGCCGAGCCGGAGACGGTTCGAGAAGACCAGTGTTACGACGCCGCCGAGCGAGAAAGCTGCGGCAAGGGCATCCGGCGTCGCCAACCGACCGAGGTCCAAAAACGGGGGCGCGCAGAGGAGGAGCGCCGAAGCCGTCCACGCTACCCAGGCGGGCGCCAGTCGGAGCGCGGTGGTGAGGAACACCAGGGCGAACGCGCCGAACGAGACCGCGGAAATCCAGAAACAGGCACTGATGCCGTTCATTCCGAGCGCCGTAGTGGCCGCGACGAGACCTACGTAGAGGGGTTTGTTTTGATAGAGCGGAAGTTGCAGGGCGAAGACTTCGGGCTTCTCGGAGACGGCTTTGCGGTATGCCGAGCCTCGCACGATCTGATCGACGGCGGCTCGAGGGGCTGCTCGAGAGAGGTCTTCGTAGACGGCGCGATGCGTGATCGGCGTAGCCCCCTCAAGCCAGCCGCGAGCAGCCCCTGCATAGCCCACGCAATCGAAGTTCCAGGCCGGCTCTTGCGCCGCGAGGCTCAGCAGCACGCTGCTGAATGCCAGCGCCAAGAGATTCGCCACCTTTGGCAAGCGAACGACGGCCACCCCTCCCATTCTACGGGAAGGCTATTCAGAGCGAGAGCTCGTGAAGCCCGGCCAGGCTCCTGGCCTCGAGCACCCTCGGCGTACCCTCGGTTCGGAGCGCCACCGTACCCCCGCGCGGGAGCGTGACGAAGTTGTCGGCGAAGCGCGCCTTGCCCCCGGGGTCGCGGACGTAGAGGTCGACGACGGGTCCGTCGCTCGTGATCGCGATACCTTCGGGGATCCGTTGAGCGGTGAGCCGCGGCGACCGTAGCCGCACATCCTTCGGTTCGGAAAGCAGGCGGAAGGTGCTGGTCCCGCCGAACGTGGCAACGAGCAGCGTTTCCTCGAGGGCGAAGGGGCGAACATCGACCTCGAGCGCGACCTTGCGCTCTCCCGGAGAAACGGTGACGCGTGCTTCCCAACGCCCGAGCTCGCGACCGTCGACGAGCGAAGACGCTTCGAGGACGGCGTCGCCGGTGACCGGCTCGCGGGCGTTGTCGAGCAACACGACCAACGACGCGCGTCCCTCACGAACGACGAGGCTCGCGAGTGCCGGCGCGAACAGCCTTCTGAGCTCGAAGGCTGCAGCCTTGTAGTCGCCGGCGCTGTCGACCACCGCCCAGCTTTGCACCGGCCAGCAGTCGTTGAGCTGCCAGACGAGCGCCCCACGACAAAAGTCGGAGCGCCGAAAATGCTCGATGCCGTGGCGCAGGGCATCGCGCTGGTTCAGCTGGGAAAAATAGATCCACTCGTCCAGGTTCTTGGCGGCGGGATAGTGGAGCTCGACGAAGCCGAGGAACACCTCGTAGCCCTTGAACGTCTTGTCGTGAAAGCGCAGCCGGCGATCACGCACGTCGAGCGCTAGCGGGTCACCGACGCCGGGGAGCGCCTCGCGCCAGACGGAAGGACCGGGCGCCGACGCGAACCCGAACTCGGAGCAGAAGCGCGCCGTCGAGTCGTCGTAGTGCTTCCAGTCGCCCCGGCCATGCCACACGTCCCAGTAGTGTTGGTCACCGATGCCGCCGTCGTTCGCCTTGGTGCCGCCCCAGGGCGAGGTCGGGATGTACGGGCGCGAGGGGTCGAGCGCTCCGAGCACTTCGGGCAGCACGCCGTCGTAGATTTTCTCGCCGTAGTAGCGGGGCGGGTGCCGCGCCGGGTCGTCCCAGCCCGACTGGAACATGGTCAGGTTCTCGTTGTTGCCACAGTACATGGCGAGGCTCGGGTGGTGGCGGAGCCTTCGCACGTTCACCTCGGCCTGCCGCTTGACCGCGGCCAGGGTCCGCTCGTCCTCGGGGTAGTACTGGCACGCGAAGGGGAAATCCTGCCAGACGAGGAGCCCGAGCTCGTCGGAGAGGTCGTAGAAATCGTCGGTCTCGTAGAGCCCTCCGCCCCACACCCGGAGCATGTTCATGCCGAGGTCGCGGGCGCGTCCGAGCTGCTCCGCAAGGCGCGCCCGACTGATCGTGGATGGAAACGAGTGGTCGGGGATCCAGTTGGCGCCGAGTGCGTAGAGGCGCCGGCCGTTCACTTCGAATTCGAAGGACTGACCATGGCGATCGGGTTCCTGCACCAGGCGGAGCGTGCGCAGACCGACGCGGGTCACGCGCCGATCGAGTGCCAGCCGCTCGGCATCGGTGCGGCTTTGGATCGGCCCCTCGACGAGGTAGCTCGTCACCGTGAGGAGCGACGGCGCCCCGAGGCCCGCCGGCCACCAGAGCGGGGGAGCGTCGAGCGTGAGCGACCCACCGTCCTTCACGGCGTTCGGGGATTCACCGACGAAGTGAACGACGTTCCCCGGGCCTTCGACCTGCGCGCGAAAACCAAGCTCGACGTTGCCGTTCGCGTGGTGCTCCTGGCTCACCTCCACGTCGAGCAGGCGTCCCCGGTGCTCGACCAGCCACACCGGCTGCCAGATCCCCGCCGAGACGAGGCGGGGTCCCCAATCCCAGCCGTACATGTACCCCGCCTTTTGAACGAACGCGCGCTCGTCGAAGCGCACCAGGTTCTGCGGCAGACTCTCGTCGGCGAAGTAGCGGCTCCGGCGCTCGCGCCCGACGCGCGTCGCCGATTCGAAATCGACGCGGAGCTCGTGGGTGCCGGCCGCGAGTCGCTCGCTCACGTCGATCTCGAGTGGCACGAACATGTCGTCGTGCTCGGCGAGCTTTTCCCCGTCGAGCCAGACGCTGGTGACGGTGTCGAGCCCGTCGAAACGGAGGACGCGGCGCGGGAGCTCGGGTCGCGGCGTCGCGCGAAAGCTCGTCCGGTAGCTCCAGCGCTCCTCGTCGATCCACTGACTGCCGAGCTCCATCAGGGCTCCGAACGGGTGCGCGATCACGCCGGCGCGGACCAGATCGAGATGCACGTGGCCCGGGACCTCGGCCGGCAACCACTCGAGCCGCGAGTAGCCGAGCCTTCCGGGCGGCGTGAGCCAGCGCGGGCACGCGACTTCCCAGCCCGAATCGATGAGCGTCCGCGTCAGCACGGGCGCGACCCTAGCAGATCACTCGACCAGAAAGGTCAGGCGACCGGGCGAGCGACCTCGGTGGGAGCGGCGCGCCCGGCGGTCAGGGTGTCACCCAAGTTTTTGATCACCAAGAGCGTCGCATCGTCACGCAGCTCGAAGGTCGCGAGAGCGCCGAGGACGCCGTCGCGGATTTCTGCGGCCGTTTTCCCCTTGGCTTCGCCGAGCACCTGCTGAACGCCCGCGGTGTCGAACAGGGTGCCGTTCGCGACGGCCTCCGTGATGCCGTCGGTGTACACGACGAGCACGTCCCCCGGTGCAAAAGCGAAGGTTCGGCTGGTGAACGCGCCTTCGGGCGCTGCCATCAGCCCGAGCCAGAGCCCGGAGGTTTCGATCGTTTCGACCTCGTCCCTCGCCGCGCGGTAGACGAAAATGTCCTGGTGGGCGCCCGCGAACGTGATCGTCCCTTCGGGATCGCGGCGGAGCGCCGTCATGGTCATGTACTTGTCTTCGCCGAGCCGCCGGATGTTGTCGGTGAGCACGGCGTTCACGACCGAAAGCAGGCGGTCGGGCGTGAGATCCGGGTCCCGCTCGAGCGCCGTGCGCACGGCGGTCTGGCACATCATCATGACGAGACCGGCCGGCACGCCGTGGCCGGACACGTCGCCGATCAGGATCCACTCGTGGCGTCCGGCGCGGAGCACGTCGTAGTAGTCGCCGCCCACCTCCTCGGCCGCTTTCATCGTCACCGCAACCTCGCAGTGGTCCAGCTCGGGAGCCGCTGGGACCAACGCTTCCTGGATCTTGCGGGCGAGGCGCATCTCTCCCCACAGCGCATCGAGAGCGCGGGCAAGCTCTCTAGTGCGCTCCGTGACACGCCGTTCGAGATCGGCGTAGAGCCGGCGGAGCGCCAAACCGGCGAGTGCGACCAGCCCCACCAAGCAAAGCGACCACACGTAGAGAATGCGGCGGTAACCGTTGGCGTTCGCCGCCGCCGCTCCGAAGCGACGATCGTAGAGGCGCTCGACGTCGGTGAGCCGTGCATCGAGGTCGTCGCTCGACGCGCGACGCACCCAGCCGTCGACGGAAGGTTGGCGCTCGGCGACCACTCGCGCGTGGGCGAGTAGCGGTTCGAGTTCGGAGGCAAGGCCCGGCGCGAGCCCCGGTGCCGTTTCCGAAAGCCGCCCGAGCGCGCGCAGATGCGTCTCACGCGTCGACTGGTCGCCAATCAAGTTGTAAACGAGCGCCGCGCGAACCAGATCGTGAATGGCGCGGCGCAGCGTTTCGGTTTCGGGCCCCGGTTGCGACAGTGCCTGTTCGACTTCGTCGGCCGCGATCGGGAGGTAGCGGAGCGAGTTTTTCAGGATCGAGTTTTCGCCCTTGAAGCGCTCGACGGCCTCCGTGCGCGCCTCCACGGCGTGAGTGAACTCCGTGATGCTCCGCTCGAGCTCGACATCGACCGCGACCACCGCGGCGAGCCGCCCGCGAAGGGCTGCCGCGTCCCGTCCGAGCTCTGCCTGCGTCACGTTGAGCGGGTCGTAGTGATTCAAGAGGCCGAAGCGAGCTTCCAGCACCTGTGCCGAGAGTTGCCGGTCGAGGTGACGCACCTCTCCGATCGTGCCGACGGCGCGGGCGTGTGCATCGAGGTCGGTGGAGCGAGACCGCGTGTAGAGAAAGCCCGAGATCGCGAGGGCGACGGCGAACAGCACCGCGATCAGGGCGAACCAGCGAGTGGTCACCGCGTTCCTCTTTCAGCTCGGGCCTGGCCGCGCCATTGACCCCGACAGCGAGGTCAAGAACGCGACGATCGAAGCCACCTGCTCCGCGCTGAGTCTTCGCCCCAGCTGGTAGCGGGCCATCACCTCGACGGCTCGGGTCAGCGTCGGCGCCGACCCGTCGTGGAAATAGGGGGCGGTGTGCTCGACGTTGCGGAGTGACGGTACGCGAAAAACGAAGCGATCGGACTCGTTCTTCGTCACGTTGTAGCGGCCGTAGTCGGCTTCCGTCACGTTCCCGCGGTCCTTGAAGTAGTCCCCGAGCACGCCGAAGCGCTGGTACATGTTGCCGCCGACGTTTGCTCCCTGGTGACAGGCGACGCAACCGACCGACTTGAACGTTTCGTAGCCCTGCTTCTGCACCGCCCCGAGCGCCTGCTGGTCACCGGCGAGGAAGCGATCGAACGGCGAACCCGCCGTGACCAGAGTGCGCTCGAACTCCGCGATCGCCGCGCGGACGTTGCTCTCGTTGATGCCGTCGGTGAAGGCGGCGGCGAACGCGGCGACATAGCCCGCATCTGCGCTCAACGTGGCGAGGATCCGCGGCCAGGTAGTCGCCATCTCGTTCGGGTTCGTGAGCGGTGAGCCCGCCTGGGCCTCGAGAGACGGCGCTCTTCCGTCCCAGAACTGCGCGAAGTTGAGGGCGGCGTTGTACACGGTGAGGGTGTTGACGGTGCCCACCTTGCCGTCAACGCCGATCGGCAGCGACCGACCGTCGTCACCCCCGCTCGCGAGATCGTGACAACTCGCGCACGCAACCTTGCCGTCCGAGGACAGCCGCTGTTCGTGAAACAGCCGCCGGCCGAGCGCCACGCGCTTAGGGTCGAGCGAGCCGACGGCAGGCAACGGGGCGAGCGGCTCGCGGTTGACCGGCTTGACGGCGCTCGGCGGACTCGCTCGCCCTGTGGGCTCCGAACCAGGTGCGGGTTGATCGCAACCGAACCCGAAACAGAAACCGAGGGCCGCGGTGGCGCGCAGGAACGCCCCTCGGGCGTTCATGCATCGATCCGGCAGGCACGCTCCGCCACGATCTCGAGCTCTGCCCCCCGCACGTAGCAAGATAGGCGAAACCCGCCCTCGAACACGGTGCGCATCAGGCCGAGTTGGGCGCGTTCGAGCGTCGGGTTCGAGAACAGCTCGAGCAGGCGACTGCGGTAAAGGTCGCGGATGTCTCCGCCCTGCACCGAGATACGCGACACCAGATCGAAGACTTTCCGCGCGTCCTCGACCGAGCCGACCTGGTTGATGGCCCGGATGCGGATCGCGTCATCGTCGACGGTGACGCTGATCGTGCCGGCGTCAGGATCAGAGCCGCTCTCCTTGCCGTACTTGAGCACGTTCTCGCTGAGCTCGCAGACGGCGAGCGACACCGCCTCGCGGCATTCCGCGGAGCACTCGCGGGTGGCGAGCTCCGCGACGCGGCGCGCGTCTTCGACGGCCGAGTGCCGGCGCGCGATGCGCACCGTGTGCTCGGCGGGGCTCCCGCTCGGTGGGATCACGACGGGCCGTCTCCCTGTTCGACGATCTCGACGCTGTCGGGGGCGAGCGTTTTCAGCACCGAGAAGCTCAAGCGGTGCCAGGTGACCGCCGGGTTGGTGGTGAACGCGAGTTTGTACCCGCTGTGTGCGGCCCGCGAAATCCAGTCGACGAAGGCGCGGATCGAGGACGAGTTGACGAAGCCGAGCTGACGCACGTCCACCGTGAACTGGGTGACGCGGGTCGTGACGGCGAGTTCGTGGGCGAGCGCGAAGAGACGCTTGAGCTCGGCCAGTGCCGTCGGCGTGCTGATCGACCCCTTGAGTGCCAGCCGGTCGGCATTCACGAGCCGGACCTCGAGCGACTCGACGACGATCGGTTCCCCGACGATCATGCGTTACCTCGCACCGTGCCGCCGGGCACGCTCGACGGACGAAACACTGCCCGACGGTGCATCGTCCAAAGATGCCCGCCCTCTTGCCAACCGTCAACCCGAGCGCGGGCTACTCGATCCAGCGGGCGATCACGCAAGTAATGTTGTCGGGGCCGCCGTTCTCGTTTGCGGCGTCGATCAGGCGCTGCGTCGCGAGGGGAAGGTCGGTCGAACCTGACACCAGATCGAGCAGCCGCTGGTCGGTGACCGGACCCGAAAGCCCGTCACTGCACAGAACGATGGCGTCACCGGAGCGCGGTGCCTCGAACCGTGTGTCGACCTTGACCGAGTCCTTCATGCCGAGAGCGCGCACGATCACGTTCTTGTGCGGGAAGTTCGCGATCTCCTCGGGCGTGAGGTGCTTCATTTTCTTGTAGTCGTTGAGCAGCGAGTGATCCTCGGTCAGCTGCTCGATCACGCCGTCCCGGATCCGGTACGCCCGGCTGTCGCCGACGTGGGCGATGTACACGCCGTCCTCGACGGCGAACAGGGCCGCCAGCGTGGTACCCATGCCGCGCTGCTTGGCGTTCCGCTGTGCCTGCTCGTAGATGCGAAGGTTGCAGAGCTTGATCCCGGTGACGAGCCGGTTCTCCTCGTAGCCCTTCGCGCGGTCCATCTTGTAGGGCCAGGTCCGCTCGGGGTCGTCGGAGGTCGCGGTGAAAAACTCGTGGAGCGTGTCGACCGCCATCTTGGACGCGATCTCGCCCGAGGCGTGACCGCCCATGCCGTCCGCCACCACGTAGAGGCCGTGCTCCGCCATGATGGCGAAGTTGTCCTCGTTGTGCGTCCTCTTACGGCCAACGTCGGTCTGGCCGGCGACTTCGATGCGCAGGGGGCTCGACACGCGAAAAAACCGAACGCCCGCGCGGGGGCGATTGCGCCGAATAGTCGCCCCCCCGCTTTCTCCTGTCAATGCTCGCGGAGCGGGCACTCCGGGAAGGCCCACGGGCCGGGGAATGCTTAGCTCTTGGCGAGCGCGTTGATGTCTCGGTTCTCGAAGTAGCGGCGCTCGCCGCCCTCGAGCCCGAGCTTGATCATTGCCTTGCCGATCCGTTCGGTCGTCGTCAAAAGCTCGGGGGAGGCCGCACGCACGAGCGGAAAGAGCGGCCGGGCGATCGCGTAGGCCATTCGCGTCATGGTGCCCTTCGCCCGGACGCCGCGCCGCGGCTCAATCACTCCCGGGCGAAACATGTACGCCGCCCTGAACGGCATGGCGAGGAGGCGATTCTCCGCTTCGCCCTTCACGCGGGCCCACATCATCGAGCTCTTCCCGCTCTCGTCGGTGCCGGTGCCCGAGACGTAGATGAACGTGAGCCCCGGGCTCATCTTGAGCAGTGCCTCGGCCGCGGCGAGAGTGAAATCGAGCGTGACGTGCCGGTAGTCGGCCTCCGACATGCCCACGGACGAGATGCCGAGGCAGAAGAAGCACGCGTCGTAGCCGGCGAGCTTCTCTTCGATCGCCGTGTAGTCCTCGAAGTCGGAGTGCAGGATCTCCTCGAGCTTTTCATGCTGGACGCCCGCGCTGCCGCGACCGACGACGAGCACCTTCGTCACCCGCGGATCGTCCAGGCACTCGAGCAGCACGCCCTTGCCGACCATCCCCGTGGCGCCGAACACGACGACTTTCATATCAGCGCGAACGACCGGGCAAGCGTCGAGTCCCAGCGCACGGGTCGATTGAATCACCTCCGACGGGCGCTGACAACTCGCGCCGGCACCACTTTAGCCCGGCGGCTGGAGCTAGAGCGCGTCTCGCAATTCGTCGAACGGAGCGGAGCTCTAGCCACCCGCGAAGCGGGTGAGGGGGCGCACCGGCATACCGGCCGGTGCGGGGGCGGGAACGCCCCCAGAAACAGAGCTAGAGCTGCGCTGCGAAGCAGCGCGCGTGGCGCAGCCACGCCTCGGAGTTGGCGAAGCCAATGACGAGAGATGATCTAGCGCGGATCGGCCTTCGTGCGGCGGCCGTCGCGGTGCCAGAGCTCCACGCCGGTCGAGCCGGCGACGATCACGATGTCGGCCCGGCCGCAGAAGAGCCCCGTCTCGATCACGCCGGGCAGATGTCGAAATTCTTCCTCGAGCTCCACCGGATCGGTGATCGGACCGGTGTCGACGTCGTAGATGTAGTTGCCCGAGTCGGTGACGAACGGGTTGTCGCCCGAGAAACGCAGCGTCGCGGTGCCGAATCGCCCGAGCGCGGCGCCGCTGGCGCGGTGCCCGAAAACGACCACCTCCACCGGCACGGGGCGCCGTTCGCCGAGTCGCACGCTCAGCTTGGAGTCGTCGACGACGATCACGTTCTGCTTCGAGTGACGATTGACGATCTTCTCGCGGGTGTGGGCACCGCCGCCGCCCTTGATCAAGTCGAGCTCCTCGCTCACCTCGTCGGCGCCGTCGACCGTAACGTCGATCGCCCAGGGGCCGAAATCATCGAGCAACGGGATGCGGAGGGACTCGGCGAGTTCGCGGCTGCGGCGGCTGGTCGGGACGCCCGTCAAGCGGCGTCCCTCGCTGACGAGGCGGCCGACCTCGTTGATGAAGTAGCGCGTCGTCGAGCCGGTACCAATGCCGACGACACCCGACTCTGGCAGGAGATCGGCGGCCGCATGCGCGGCCAGACGCTTGGCGGTCTCGCCATCCATGTCGCCGATCAGGCCTGCTCAGCGCTGGCAACGCAAGCAATAATGCGCCGACCGGCCAGCGAGCACGACGCGCCGGATCGGCGTCCGGCAGCGCGGGCAGGGCTCGCCGGTGCGCGCGTAGACCCGTCGTTCGTCCTGGTATCCACCGTCCGAGCCGTCGGGTCTCACGAAGTCGTCGATCGACGAGCCGCCTCGCTCGATGGCACGACGCAGGACGCGGCGAACCGCGCGCACGAGCGCTTCGCAATCGCGTTCGCTCAGCCGCGCCGACGATCGCGTCGGCCGGATGCCGGCGAAGAACAGCGCTTCGTCGGCGTAGATGTTGCCGATCCCCGCGATCACGCTTTGCTCGAGTAAAAGGGTCTTCACCGGCGAACGTCGCCGCCTGGCCGCCCGGTGGAGGTCGTTGCCTTGCGCGTCGAGCGCGTCGACGCCCAGCTTGTCGAGGCGCCGGTCGTTCGTGCCCGGCTCGAGCAGCGCGCACTTACCGAATTTTCGCGTGTCGCGAAAGTAGAGGTCGGGGGGGCCGTCGGAGAACGAAAGGACCAGGTGCGTGTGTTCGTCGGGCCGGAACGCGGGTGGTGGCGCGGGTGGTGCACCACGCTTTTGAGTTCGATGGAGGCGCACGTTCCGCGCTCCGGCGACGAAGAGCTGGCCGGTCATGCCGAGGTGGAGCAGCAGTCGCGCGCCGTCGTCTAGCGTTCCGAGCAGGTACTTGCCGTGACGGTCGAGCGCTTTCACCTGACGCCCTGTCAGGCGCCGCCGTAGCTCGGCGGGCGGGGTCAGGAAGAAGTAGCTCGGTCGCGTGGTGACCACCTTTTCGATGCGCCGGCCGAGCAGATGGGGAGAGAGCGCGCGCCGCGTCACTTCCACTTCGGGGAGCTCGGGCATGATCGGGTGCTGGTCAGGGGTTTGCGGGTGCAGGCTTCCGCACGAGGTAGAAGAAGTCGCGCCGAGCCTTCTTGCGAATGTACTCGTCTTCCGAAAACTCGAAGCCGTTCGCCAGCGCAACGGCCTTGCGCGGTCCGCCTGCTTCCTTGGGCTCGAACAGCACGAACTTCGGGTACGACCAGTTCACGTCGAGCTGGGCCACGGTCGTCGCTCCAGCGTGGCGCATACCCTCCGCGAAAACGCGGGCGTTCGTGTGGTTGCTGATCGCGACGTAGAGCACGTCGCGCGCCGCATTGAGGCCGATCCCCGAGCGCCGGATGACGGTCTCACCGTCGAGCGTGGCACCCCATTTGCGGTTGCCGGAGACGTACAGGATGCCGGGGTGAAGCTTCTGCTCGTGCACCATGCATTCAGGCGCCTGCCTGAGCCACGCCATCCGCGCTTCGTCCGCTTTGATCTCCGGCCAGGGCGCGACGCGCAGGCTGCCGTCGTCGTAGGCAGCGATGGCGCACGACTTGTCTTTCGGCTGGACGACGGTCAGCTGGCCGAGCTTGAAGCCGTACTCGCCGTGCTCGGTCATGAACCCGCCGTTGAACGCGGCGAGCAGCTCCTCGTGGTCGGCTTCCGGGATCACCGCCGGACGCTCGAGCTTTTCGCCCTCGGGGTTGTCGGCCTTCGGCTCCTGCCGCCCCGCCACGATCTTGAGCGTGACCCGCCTGAGATCGACGGCGACCACGAACACCTCGGCCCAGCCACGCGACGAGTCGGGGTGGAGGAGCGTCTTCATGAGGTACGGCTCTTCCGCCGGTCTCCGCGGATCGGTGATCGGCACCCAGATGCCGTCGCCCTTGGCTGCCCAGGTCTTGAGCGCGGCGCCCGGATCTTTGGGCCGAAACGGCGGGAGTGCCGCTTTCGCCTCCCCGCCGCTCGCCGGGGGCGGGGGTGGGGGGACGGCTGCGGGCGGCGTCACCTTCCAGTACGCCTGCGGCGGCTCGTGCTGTCGGAAGAGGCGATTTTTCCAGTCTTCCAGGCCGTAGACGAAATCCTCGAGCTTGGCGACGGCGTCCGCGCCCACCACCGCCCGGAGGCTGTTGGCGACGAGCGGCCCCATCCATTCGAAGCGGTGCACCGCCCACCAGAGGACCGCCAAGAGCACGCCCGAGAACGCCGCCGCCCAGGGGACCCAGCGCCGTAGCCGGCCCCACCGCCGCGCCGGGCGAGCGACGGAACCTTCGGGCGCCACGGCTTGTGCCATGCCGCTCTGATAGCCCAATCCCTGGGATCCCGCGAATCAGTGGTAAGACGGCCAAGATGAGCACGGCCCGAGCGCTTCGGCTGGTCGTGCTCCTCATCCTCCCCGTTGTCCTGTCGGGCCGGCTCGCCCGCGCGGAGTCTGCGGGAGGCGGCGCGCTGACGCGCATGCCGGATCTGCCCCCGGCGCCCGACCTCGGCGCGCTCGCAGGGAAGATCGTGCTGCGCGTCGATTTCGTCAGCGAGGGTGGCCGGCTGCCGCAGGGCCAGGCGCCGCACCATGCCCGCGTCGGCAGCGTCTTCACCGCCGAACTCGCGCGCCAAACGCTACGCGAGTTGCTCGATTCCGGCCGATACGCGCGGGCGAACGTGTTCGTCGAGCCGCTCCGAGACGGCGTCGTGCTCAAGGTCGTCGTTCTGCCACGGCGCGTCATTCGGCGGGTGGACCTTTCCGGCGCTCCGGTGGCCCGGGACGAGCTCTTGCGCGAGGCGGCGCCGAAGCCGGGCGATGATCTGACCGAGCTCGACTTACCCGGGGTGTCGGCGCGTCTGGAGGCGGAACTCGCTCGGCGTGGATTTCCGAAGTCACGCGTCACCGCCAGCGCGGTGGACACCGACGATCCGCTGAACGTCGTTCTTTCGCTCGAGGTGCGCGCCGGGGCGCCGCGCAAGATCGTCGATCGCTGGTTCGCCGTTTATCCGGATCCGGACGTGCGCGGGCTCCGCGAGGCGCTCTCGACCTACGCCGTGGACGTGGGCGAGCGGGCGGACGCCGACCTCCTCGACGCGGCTGACGACGAACTCGTGGCCGCGCTCCGCGAGCGCGGATTCCACCGCGCGGCGGTCAGTCACCGCGTCGAACCGAAGGCCAGGGGTGCGTTGCTCCGCGTGATCGTGCAGGCCGGTCCGCTGATGGTGCTCGCGTTCGAAGGCAACCGCACGTTCGACGACGACGCGCTCGCGGAGGCGCTGGATCTCGATGATTCCGAAGAAAGGGACCCTCGGGTCCTCGCCGATCGACTGCGCGATTTCTACGAGCAGCGGGGATTTCTCGACGCCACCGTGAAGAGCGAGGAGCGCGGCGCCCCCGACGCCGGAGTTCACGAACTCCACTTCGCCATCCGCGAGCACTCGCCGGTGCGCGTGATCGGGCGCGAGTACCCGTGCCTGAGCGGAGAACGCACCCCGGCCGAGATCGGCAGCGAGATCGACAGTTTTCTCTCCGAGCTCCCCGGCAGCGAACTCCTCGGACCGGTGGACGAGAACGCCATGGGTGATCTCCATGGGCCTCGCACCGGGTACGGGCAGCGCAAGTCGACTGCCAGCCAGAGCCCGTGGAACCACTACGTACCCGACGTCTACGACAAGGCGATCGAGCACCTTCGCGATCTCTTTCGTGCTCAGGGCTACCTGTCGGCGAGCGTGGGGCCGAAGGTCCTGGTCCGGCGCGCGTGCGATCCACACTCGCCGCCGGGTGTGTGTAACCCGATCGGCCCGCGCCGCCGGCCGCCCACGGAATGCCGGTACGACGCCGTGGGCTTGCCGCTGGAAGAGCCGCCGATCGACCCCGCCCTCACCTGTCGTCCGGATCCGGCGCGCGGCGTGCGCTGCGAGCCGGAAGCCGTCCTTCACCTGCCGATCAAGCTCGGGCCCCGCACGATCCTCTACGACGCGTCGTTCGAGGGTAACCGTGCGTTGGTCGAAAAGGTGCTCGCCGAGGCCGCCGAACTCGAGCTCGGCAAGCCCGTCTCGCAGATCGAGCTCGAAAAGGCGCGCCGGCGCCTGGTCGATCTCTACGCGGAGGAAGGTTTTGCGTTTGCCGAGGTGGAGGCGGGGCTCGATCTCTCGGCGGACCACACGCGAGGCCGTGCCCGCTTCGTGATCGGCGAACGAGAGCCGGTTCGGGTGGCGCGCATCGACGTCCACGGCGCGCGCATCACGAGCGAAAGCCTGGTCCGTAGCCGTATTGCGCTGACGGTCGGCGGGCTCTACCGGCGGAGCCTCGTGCGTGCCACCGAGGAACGCCTCGGGCAACTCGGCGTGTTCTCGAGCGTCAGCGTCGGCTTCGAGGATCCGTACGTGCCGGCGCGGGAGAAGGTGGTCGTGGTCACGGTCGAGGAGCGCCAGCCTCAGTACCTCGACGTGCGTCCGGGCTTCAGCACCGGCGAGGGCTTCCGCATCATGTTCGAGTACGGCCACCGGAACGTGGCGGGCGAAGCGATCCAGCTCCGGCTGTCGAGTCAGCTCGGCTACCTGCCGGACGCGCTGATCCTCGAGGACTCGGTGCAAAGGAAGTACGACGAGCTCGACACCGGCGAACGCATCGAGCGCAGGAACACGGCGACGATCGAGTTTCCCGAGATCGGGCTCGGTTCCATGTTTCGCCTCTCCGTCGACGGCGTCGACTTGCGCGATAACTCCCGCGACTACGGTCTCACCAAGGACGCCGCCATCGTGACACTGCATTTTCGACCCAGCCGCCGCGTGACCATGCAGGTCGGCGGGTCGATCGAGCGGAACAACGCCAGCATCTTCGGCTCGGAGGAAAAGGGCGCGCTCGAGGAATACGTGAAGGACAACCCCGAGCAGCGCAACACGTTCCGCGTGCCCGAGGGCACCACGCTCGCGATTGCACAGCAGCTTCGCGTGGCCTGGGATCGCCGCGACAACCCGCTCGACGCGACGCAGGGCACGCTGATCGCTGTCGGCGCCGAACACGTGCACGCCGATCCGGCGGGTGACACCGAGGCCGGCGGATCGAGCGTGTTTGCCGCCACCGAGAGCGATTTCATGCGCTACGACGGCCGCGTGGCGGGATACCTACGCCTGACCAAGCGTGGTCTGGCGCTGGCGGTCAGCGTTCGCGGCGGCATCATCGATCAGCTGATCACCGATTCACGGACCTATCCCGATCGGTTGTTCTTCCTCGGCGGCGCCGACAGCCTTCGCGGCTTCTCGCAGGATTCGCTGATCCCCGAGGACATCGCCGAACAGTTGCTCGACCCGCAAAGCGGGCTCAGCGTGAACGAGGTCGTGATCCGCGGCGGCGACGCCTTCCTGAACCCGCGCGCCGAGCTCCGCATCCCGATCACGGGTGACGTGCAAACGGCGCTGTTCGTCGATTCCGGAAACCTGTGGACCGACCCGACGCTGCTCAATCCGCTCGATCTTCGGTACACCGCCGGCAGCGGGATCCGCATCGCGACGCCGATCGGCCCGCTCGTCTTCGATTTCGGCCTGAACGTCGAGCGCGTCCTCGACCAGATCTACCCGAACCGCACGCGACAGCGGACCTGGGAATCGATCGGCGCGTTCCACTTCAGCATCGGCGTGTTCTAGGCGCGGACCTATTAGAGGATCACGCGCATGTTCGAGACGCAGATGTCGAACGGTGTGGTGGCCGTCGTGTTCGTGTACACGTGAAATTCGAGTGAAGTGAGCGCGCTGGTGTCGAGTGGAACCGGCGCCGTGACCCACGAACCCTGGAGTGCATCGCTGAAGTACACGGTCTGGTTGACGGTGGGGATGAAGAGCTCGACGAAATGAGGGACCCCCACCGTGGTGGTGGTGACGACGTTGGCGCGGATCCTCGCCTCGAAGTTCGCGGTGATGTCGAACTGAAAGCCGCGGATGCCATAGAGAGCGGCGTTGTACGCCAAGCCGTCTGCGAGGTTGAACCCGAACAGCGCGCCCCATTGAAGCGCGTACGCCGGCATGCCGGTCGCAGGGTCGGCCACGACCTGCGGGGCAACGCCCCTCATGCACACCTTTTCGGGCGACGTTGCCCAACCGGGCTGCATGTCGGGACCGATCAGGCTCAGATCCGGCTGCGTGCAGGGGAGGCCGACCGCGACGGCACCCGCGCAATCGGTCGCGAGGTACCACGTGCCCTGGATCCCGAACGAGTTGTCCGTGGCGTGGATGAATCCAGTCGCATCCCACGGAATGCGAGGGTCGGGCCTCGGCAACGTGCCGCCCGTTCCGCCCATCGGCGATGTGCCGCCCGTCCCGCCCATCGGCGACGTGCCGCCCGTCGCACCCATGCCGGTCGCGCCCACGCCCGTGCCACCCGTGAAGCTGCCTCCGACGCTGAAGCCGCCCTTGCCGCCGGTACTCGTCCCGCCGCTCCCACCCGTCTGGATCGAGCCGCCTGCCGGAGTCGGGGGGTTGCCTCCAGCGCCCCCGACGCCACCGGTCCCGCCGCCGCCCGCGCCTGGCCCCGCTCCCGAACCATTGCCGCCGCTCGCACCGATGCCACCGCTCGACTCACCCGCCTCGCCGTCGACCGTACTCTGACTGATGCCCCCACACGCCGTCGGCACCGCGAGGGCACAAGCGAAAACCCCAAGGAGCCACGATCGTTCAACCACCATGGGTGACAGTCTACGTCAGAACACGCCCGAAACCAGCGGCAGGGCGAAACGCCGCTCGGGGCGTCCGGCGGCTAGTGAACGACGATTCGCCAGGTTGGTGTCGGCAGGGCGCGCGACCCGCTCCACCACCACGTCGCTCTTCGAGTTGGCGAGGAAGAGCGGCAACCCGATGCCCGTCATCACGGCGCCGATGCCCATGGTCACGAATCCGACCGTCATGAGACCTTTCTCGTCGGTGACGTAACCCGATGCGACGGCGAGCGCGCCCGACGGGATCACCGAAACACCCGCGTAGATCAGGATCGTGCCGGCGATCAGCGCGGACTGGCTGATCGGCGCGACCCGCACGCGGAGCTTGCTCCCCGTCGTAGGATCGGCGTGAAAGGGGTCCGATTCGGTCATGCCGCTGCCGCGGAGCTTGTACTCGCCGCCGGCCGGCGCGATCACAGTGCAGGGCGCCTGGCATACCGAGCGCCAGCCGTACGGCGGGACGTGGCGAAGGAGCGTCAGGTCCGGCGGCGGGCCCTCGAGTTCAATCGTCGCCTTGGGCCCGGGGCCCTCGAGTTCTACCGTCCCCGTGCTGTCCGGACTGCACGGCGCCGGGGTGGTCTGCGCGCCCGCGCGCGCAGCAAGGCCGAGCACCGCCGAAAAGACGAAAGCCCACCGGGGCACGCGCGTTCGACCCTTCACTCCGCAATGATGCTGCCGCGCATCATGTCCATCCCGCACATGAACGCCAGCTTGCCCGCGGTCGGCATCGTCAGATCGATGGCGACCGGTTCGTTCAACGGAAGCTTCTTCTTGATCCCGACGCTCGGTACGACGAACTCCTCGCCGCAGGCATCGTCGGCCGTTCGGGTGAGCACGAGCCGTACGGGCTTGCCCCCCGGCGCTCGCGCCTCGGCGGGGTGGTAACCGACCGCGTCCACCGTGATGCGGATCTCTTTCGCCCCCGCCGGAGCACCGGTCTCCGCCTTCTCTCCCTTCTGGCAACCGACGACGAACAGCGCAATGGCCGCCGCAGCAACCGCAGCGGCGGCTCCAGGACGACGCTTCGCCGCCGCAGCAACCGCAGCGGCGGCACTAGGAACGTGGCGCGCTCTCATGGCGCCATCCTACCGAACGACGCGGGGGTTGTAACCTTCGCCCCTTGCCGCGCGTGGCCCCGGGCTCTAAGTGACCCCGCTGATGTCGGATCGCCGGGGCGAGCTACCCACGAGCCTCATGTCGCAGTTCACGCGGCACGCGCCCCGCTACGGCGTCGGGCTCGTCCTGCTGGCGGCCTACCAGGCTTCTCAGTATTGGTTCGACACCCGCCTTCGCCAGGCCATCAACGACGCGATCGGTACCGAACACGAGCGGGCGATTCACCTCGGTCTCGGCCTGATCGTCGTCATGCTGGGGGCGTTCGTGGTGAGGGTGCTGTCCCGCGTCGTTGTTTTCAACGCCGGGCGCAACGCGGAATACGAGCTCCGGCACGCTCTCGAGCTGCATCTCTTGAAGCTCGGCCCGTCCTTTTACCGCCGCATGAGCACCGGCGAAATCATGAGCCGGGTGACCAACGATCTCGTGCAGGTGCGGCTGCTCCTCGGCTTCGGCGTGCTCAACCTGATCAACACCGTGTTTGCGCTGGTGAGCGCGCTCGCCGTCACGATCCCGATCTCGGGCAAGCTCACCCTGGCTGCGCTCGCGCCGCTACCGTTGCTCTCGCTGGTCTCGCGCCGGCTGTCACACGAGTTCTACACGCGCACGCGCGACAACCAGGCCGCGCTCGGGCAGATGAGCGCGCGAGTGCAGAGCAGCATGGCGGGCGTGCGCGTCATCCGCTCGTTTTCGCTCGAGGAATCGGAGCTGGTCGCGTTCGAGCGGGCGAACCGCGGTTACCTCGACAAGAGCCTCTCGCTCGCGCGGCTCCGCGGGTCTCTCGGTCCGATCATGCAGGTCACGATCGCCGTCGGGATCCTGGTCGTCTTCTGGTACGGGGGCACGCTCCTGCTCGAGGGTAAGCTCGATGCCGGGGCGTTCCTCACCTTCAATCGCGCGCTCGGGCGGCTCACCTGGCCGCTCCTCTCACTCGGGTTCGTGCTCGGCCTGGTCCAGCGCGGCCGCGCTGCGTTTGCCCGGCTGGAGGACGTCTATCGCGCCGAGCCGGACATCGTCGACGGCTCGGCGACCCTGCCGGCCACCGTGCGCGGTCGGCTCGACGTGAAGGGTCTGTCGTTCGCCTACGGCCAACAGCCCGTGTTGTCCGATGTCAGCCTGTCGCTCGAACCCGGGCGGTCCCTCGCCATCGTCGGTCGCACCGGGAGCGGCAAGAGCACGCTCGCGGTGTTGCTCGCACGCCTCCAGCCGACACCGCCGGGTTCGGTGTTCCTCGACGGCGTCGACGTCTGCGATCTGCCCCTCCACACGGTGCGTGCCGCCGTCGGCTACGCGCAGCAGAACGCGTTCCTGTTCTCGACCACGGCCGGCCGGAACATCGGCTTCTCGCTGGATGATCCGGATTCCGCCGAGAGCCGCCGCCGCATCGAAGAGGCGGCCCGCCAGGCGCGCGTCCACGAGGAAATCACCGCCTTGCCCGACGGCTACGACACGGTGGTCGGGGAGCGCGGCGTCCAGCTTTCCGGCGGCCAGAAACAACGCGTCGCGCTGGCGATGGCCTTCGTCTCCGACCCCCGCATCCTGATCCTCGACGATCCGTTGAGCGCCGTCGACGCTCGCACCGAGCGCGGCATTCTGGAAGCGATCGATCGGCAGCGTTCTCTGCGTTCGGTGCTCCTCATCACCCATCGCGTTTCCGCCGCCGCGCGCTGCGACGAGATCATCGTGCTGGACCGCGGGCGGGTGGTGGAACGCGGCAAACACGCCGCCCTCGTCGCCGCCGGGGGACTCTACGCGACGTTCGCCGAGGAGCAGCGGATCGAAAGCGAACTCGAGCGCCTGGGCCGGACGGAAGGAGAGGTAGCGGTCGCATGAGTGCGCCACCCGAGGCCGCTGCGGCAGGCGCGACCGGTGACGCACGGCGCCGCACCGAGCGGATCATCGCCGCCTTCCACGACGAGGAACGCTTCGCTCACGGCTTCGATCGCCGGCTCGTCGGGCAGATCTGGACGTTTCTCGCCCCGCACCGGCGGCTGATCGTCCTCTCGCTGGTCGTCCTTTTGTCGACCTCGGCGCTCTCGCTGCTCCGCCCTCTGGTCATGATGCGCGGCATCGACGAGGCCGTGATGAAGGGCGATCGCGCCGCTCTGGTCCAGATTGCGCTCGTCTTCGCCGGCTTGCTGCTGTCCGAACAGGTGCTCGGGTTCGTGCACATGTACGCGATGCAGGTCGTCGGCGCGCGCGCGATGGCAGACTTGCGCCGTCACGTGTTCACCTTCCTGCACGGTCGCCGCATGGCGTTCTTCGACCGGCAGCTGGTGGGGCGGCTGGTCTCGCGCGTCACGAACGACGTCGACGCCATCCTCGAAGCCTTCGCCTCCGGCGCCGTCAACGGCATCGGGGACGTGGTGCGGCTCGTCGGCATCGTGGTGCTGATGGTGTCGCTCGACTGGCGACTGTCCCTGATCGGCTTCATTGCCGTTCCGCCGGTGGCTCTCCTCGTTCGGCTGGTCCGGCGCCCGATGCGCGAGGCCATGCGCGAGATCCGCGCTCGCACGTCGCGCATGAACGCGATCATGAACGAGCAGGTGACGGGCATGAGCCTGATCCAGGCCTACGGCCGCCAGCGTGCCGCCCAGCGCGATTTCGACGAGACGAACGTCGCCTACCGCGACGCCAACGTGAAGAGCATCAAGTGGGATTCGATTCAGGATGCGTCGATCGACATGGTCGGCTCCGTTTGCCTCGCTTCGATCATCGTCGCGCTCGGCTACCGCCCGGTGAGCTTCGGAACCGTCGTCGCGTTCAGCGCGTACCTCGCCCAGTTCTTCGAGCCGATCAGCCTGCTCGCTCAGCGCTACACGCTCGTCCAGGGCGCGATGACCGGCGCCGAGCGCGTGTTCAGCCTGCTCGGCAACGCCGAGGCCGACGCGGAGCAGAAGGCGGGTGCCGCCGCGGGGGATTCTGCGCTGGCGATGAGCTTCGAGGGCGTCACCTTTTCGTACAAGGCCGGCACGCCGGTGCTCGACGACGTGAGCCTCGACGTGCGGCGCGGTGAACGGGTGGCGCTCGTCGGTCCCACCGGCTCCGGGAAAACGACGCTCACGGCGCTGCTGCTTCGCCTCTACGACGTGGAGCGGGGGGTGGTCCGCGTCTTCGGCGACGACGTGGTCACGCTCGATCGACACCAGCTCCGGCGTCGATTTGCGGTCGTGCCGCAGGACGTCCTCCTCTTTCCCGGCACCATCGCCGAGAACGTGGCGGCCGGCGTCGCGCCCGATCGCGCGCGGGTCGAGGACGTGCTCGGCCGCATCGGTGCCCTCGACCTCTTTCTCGCGCGTGAGGGCGGCATCGACGCCGAAGTGGGTGAATACGGCAACAACTTCTCGGCCGGCGAGCGTCAGCTGATTGCGTTCGCACGCGCGCTCTACCGTGATGCGCCGATCCTGATCCTGGACGAGGCGACGGCCAGCATCGACAGCGACACCGAGGCACGGTTGCAGCGCGCGCTCGAAGAGCTCCTCAAGGGACGCACCGCCCTGGTCATCGCTCACCGCCTGAGCACGATCCACTCGGCCGATCGCATTCTCGTCATGCGCGCCGGCGAGCTCGTCGAGCAGGGCACCCACGACGAGCTGATCAGCCGGGACGGCCTCTACTCGAAGCTGCACGAGCTACAGTTCTCGCGCGAACACGTCGAACACGTGAGCAAGTAGGACTGGGATTTCAACCTTGAGCCGTGAACGGCCCGCTCAGGGTTGCTGTCACGCGCATCGACGCTCATACTGTCGGCGTGGCTGGAGGCTGCGCGATCATCCGGGACGCGGCGAAGGGGCTCGTCGCTGCGCTCGCCCTGCTGGGGAGCGGCTGTGCGAGCGAATCCCCCGGTAACGCAACGGTGCCAGGCGGCGCACTCTGCCCCGACTGCAGCGCTTGGGACGAGCCACCGGCGAGTTCCGGCAGCGCCTCGACGGTCCTGCCCACCCCTTGCCAGGAGAGCGAGCAGCGCTCACCGATCGAGGAGGCGACGGCGCGCGAGCTCGGCTTCGGGCCGGTCATCGATCAGCTGACACGGCAGTTCACGAGTTCGTTTGCATGGGTCCCTCTCGAGACCACGGAAGGTGCGCCGGCAAGTGGCTTCGCACCCCTCACCTCCGTGACCGGACAAACGACCCTTGCTGCATTCAGGCACGTCGCCCCGAGTCTCGACGGATGCGAGGACTCACTCGAGGTGACCTTGAACTTTTCGGCCGTCACGGACGACGGCGCGATCAGGATCGAAGGCCCCGTCGAGGTGAGCGCCGTGCGGACCGACCTTACTCCGCGGGCATGGGGGAGATTGGATCTCAGCAGAGCCGAGGGGAGCTTGCGCCTTCATCCGAGCGATTTTCAGGCGCCGATCGCCGGTCACGTCAGCGTCGGGCTGCGCTTCTTTTCCGACCAGCTCCGTGGGCAGCTCAGCATCGGCATCGGCGAGCTGCGGGGTGCCGGATCCGACGTTCATTACGATCGATTCTACTCGCCTATCGAAGGACGGTGGCCGAACGACGATTGCGAATTCTGGCTGCGTCCTCTGGCGCCCACCGAGCCCGGGGCGGCGCCCGACGGACGCTCGATGGCGGAGCTGAGGAGCGACCTCCAGGGCATGCTCGACCGGGTGCAACCGCTCGAGGGGAGCTGGGGCACGGGTCCCACCACGGAGGTTACGGCGCGGATCGGAGACCCGACGAGCATCTGCTGGGGAGGAAACGAGCTCGGCTACCGGGCGCCGCTCGTCGTCACGAGCGACGACGGGACAATCCAGATCGACCAGGAGGCGACGGGATCGCTGGGCTTCCTGGAGGACGGGACGCTCCGCCACGCATGGCTCGAGATCTTCGACTACGCGACCATTCCCGCGGCGGATTTCCCGGCAGTGAGCGGCCTCCACGGTGTGGACTTCGGCTCGTATCAGGCCGCACTCTGGTACACGAACATTTTTCTCGCCGAAGACGGCGTGGAGGGCGTCCGCGGCGTCATCGGTGTCGAGGCGGTGGACGTCGATGGCAGCATGACGGGGGTCGAGTATGGGATCATCGGTCCATTTGCGATGTTCACTTGGGCGGAGTGAGGCGCTGAAGGCCTACGGGCGGTGAGGAAATTCTCGCCTGCTTCGCCTGCCGGCTCGGGGGACACTTGCAACCGATGGTGCGAAGGTGGCGATGGACGCTGGCGATCGGGATGCTTTCGGCGTGGGTCGGTTGCTCCGGGTCGAGCAAGCAGAACGGCGCGCCGCCGGCGAACAACGCCGGTGCCGGCAACCTGGCCGGCAACGCTGGTGTCGCCAACGTGGCCGGCACCGCGCCGGTGACCGGTGGCACGACGTCGGAGGGTGGCGAGGCGGGTGGCCTGGGCGATGGCGGGAGCTCGGGAGGAAAAGCGGGTCGTGCGGGGGCGTCCACGGGAGGGAGCGGCGTCGGGGGGATCGGCGGCGTCGCCGGGATCGGCGGCATCAGCGGCGGTGGCATGGGCGGCATCGGCGGGATGGGTGCAACGGCAGGGGGTGGCGGTGAGCCCGGTCCGCCGCCCGTTCCTCCGACGTGGAGCTGCTTGGCGTCGCTCTTCGCCGACGGCGTCTGCCATTGCGGGTGCAGCGTCGTGGACTTCGATTGTGAGGACGCGACAGCGGGCGCGTGTGAATCGTGCCCGAGCACGAGCTGCACGCCCGGCGCCTGCGACGGCGTGAAGTTCGAGGATAACGCGGTGTGTGAGGGAGCGCCGCTCCGCTGGATTTGCGAGGCAGGCCACTACGACGACGGCGTGTGCGATTGCGGCTGCGGTTATTGGGATCCGGATTGCGCGGCGGACGAGATCGGCGCGTGCGAGCGTTGTGACTCGCCGGGCTCCTGCTCCCGTCACCCGTGTCCCGCGAACATCGACCCCGTGAACATCGCCTACTGCACCGGTGTAGTCGTGCCGGAGGCGTGGCGCTGCAGCGTGCTCCAGTATGACGACAAGGAGTCTTGTGATTGCGGTTGCGGCGCCCCGGACCTCGACTGCCCGACCAACGAGATCGAGGAGTGCGACGACTGCCGTGGCTGCGGGAGCGACTATTGCCCCACCAACATCGATCCGAACGAACCGACGCGCTGTCTTCCTCCACCGGAGGGCTGGATCTGCAACGTCGAGCGCTTCGGCGACCGCACTTGCGACTGCGGCTGCGGCGTCCGCGACTTCGACTGCATTGGATTCGAGGGCTACTGCGACTGCCCGCTCGAGGGGTGCACGATGGGCGATTGCGCTCGCCTCGATCCGATGGATGACACCCAGTGCGGCCCGTAGTGGGCGCGGCTGCTTACTCCAGCCAGCCCATGGCAACGGCACGCTCCGCGAGCACGTCCACCACGTCTTCCACCCGTGCGATTTCGCGGGCCCGAAACGGCTGGCCGCCGCGCCCAACCTCGAAAAGCGCGACGAGTTCGCCGTACAAACACAGGGGGACCATCGCGACGCCGCAAACGTCGGGCAGGCACCGAATGATGCGACCGAGCACGTGGCGGCTTTCGGCGCCGAGCCCCGGTTCGCTGACGATCGTGTGGGTGTTGCGCGCCGCGACCAGTGTCGGGTCGTTTTCCGAGATGCGCTCCCCGAGCAAACGCTCGGTGCCTGGGCCGTGCCCGCCGACCGTCACCACCGAGCGCAGATCGCGCCGGGCGCGGTGCACGAGCCCTACCTCCGCACCGGCGGCCGCGACGACGGTCGACACGGTGAGGAGAAGCGCCTCCGAAAGATCGAACGCGTTCGTGAGCACGCTCGCTGGATCGACCGCGGCAGCGCGCATGGTCGAATAGTGCGGAGCCGGCGCGCTCGGGCGAAGCGTGAGCGCGAAGTCGTGGGGTGGGGGGGGCGGCGCGCTGCTCTTGGGGCTACTCGCACGCGACTCGAGTCCCTCGCTATGCGTGGCGAGATCCTCGAGGGTCCGTTCCCTGCCATCGGGTGGGAGCGACCCGATCTCGTCGAGCCGCCGCCACACCTGCCACGTCTCGTGGCGGACGAACGAGCCCGTCGGAATGCGACCGCCCGTCGCGCCCTTCGTCAGCATGTCGAAGGAAACCGGACCCACGGCGACCACACCATTGGTGACGAACCAGCGATCGCTTCGCTTGCCACTCGGCGGCGAGAGCGTGTCCTCAGCCGCCTCGGTTGCCCGGTTAGCTCGCCGCATGCCGTGGTACTCGAATCGTGTAGGATAAAGCATACACCAACCTACAATCTACCACAGCACGGGCCCCCGCGCCCGCACGTGGTCCATTCCTCTGTCAGTGGAACCATACCTTTGTCGTTTTGGCTCACGCCGGTGGATCGCTAGAATTTGAGGCTACGCTCCCCATCGCTGATGGCCGAGGCCCCCACTTCCCGCCCGGGCAAGGTCTGGCTCGTTGGGGCCGGCCCAGGGGACCCCGGGCTGATCACGGTTCGGGGGCGCGAGGCAATTGCGCGTGCCGACGTGGTGCTCCACGACGCGCTCGCCCACCCCGCCCTCCTCGAACACTGCAAGCAGGGAGTCGTTCTGCGTGATGTCGGCAAGCGCCCCGGGGTGCGCACCGGCAGTCAGGCGGCGATCATCGCCGAGCTCGTCGAGCTCGCACGGGCGGGGAAGGATGTGGTGCGACTCAAGGGCGGTGACCCGCTGCTCTTCGCGCGCGGGGCCGAAGAGGCGCTGGCGCTTCACGACGCGGGGATACCGTTCGAGATCGTGCCGGCCGTGTCGTCGCCGATCGGTGGTGCCGCGTACGCGGGGATCCCGCTGACTCACCGCGAGCTTTCGTCGAGCGTGACGTTCATCACCGGCAGCGATCGCGAGGAGGTGGCGTGGTCGCCCGACGCGTGGCGGAAACTCGCCACCGCCACCGACACCATCTGCGTACTGATGGGCATGCGCCACATCGACGCGATCACGAGGGCGATCGTCGAGGGCGGACGCTCGCCGAGCACGCCGGCTGCCGTCGTCCATTGGGGAGCGCGCCCGGAGCAACGGGTCGAAGTCGGGACGCTCGGCGACATCGCAGCGATCGCCCGCCGCGCGGGACTCACCAACCCGAGTGTGATCATCGTGGGGGAGGTGGTGAGCCTGCGCGAGCGGCTGCGTTGGTACGACACGCGGCCGCTCTTCGGAAAACGCGTGCTGGTGCCGCGGCCGGCGGGACAGGGCGAAGAAACGGCGCACGCACTCCGCGAACGGGGCGCGGTCCCGTTGCTCGTACCCGCGATCGAGATCGTCGGGCCGGCCGATCGAGCGCCGCTCGAGCGCGTGCTCTCGCGGGTATCGAGCTACGACTGGGTGCTCTTCACCAGCCAGAACGGGGTCGCCCACTTCTTTCGCGCGCTCCGCGAGGCGGGGCGTGACGCGAGGGCGTTCGGCAACGCGCGGGTCGGCGTCGTGGGAGAGCGCACCGCCGCGGCGCTCTCCGGTCACGGGATCCAGGCCGACCTCGTCGCCGACGAGCAGCTCGGCGAGGGACTGGCTCGGGCGCTGCTCGCCCGCGGCGTTCCGGCGAGGGTCCTTCTCGCGCGGGCACGGGTCGCCCACGACGCGCTCCCTCGAGTGCTCCGTGAAGCGGGTGCAGAAGTCGACGATGTGACCGTCTACGAGACGCGACCCGCTGCCGATGCAGCAGCGCTCGCCGCGCCGCTCTTGGATGATCGCGTCGACGTCGTACTGCTCACGTCGGGCTCGATGGCACGCGCGCTTTCCAGTGCTCTCGGGGCTCAGGGTCTCGGGGCGCTGGCGCGGGTCACCGTCGCGAGCATCGGTCCTCAGACCACGGAAGTTGCCCGCGAGCTCGGCGTCCGCGTCGACGTGCAGGCCGAGGAGCACAGCCTGGAGGGCCTGCTCGACGCGCTCGAGCGGTTCTCGGCGCCGTCTCCGCTCCCCGCCGCGCAAAAAGGGTGATACGGGGCCGCTGATGCCGGAACCTGCCGCTTCGATAGCGCTCACCGAGGGTGAAGAAGTCCTCTTCGAGGGGCACCCGGCGATCGTCAAAAGCGTCGGGGCGTTGCTGCTTTGCATCGTGACGCTGGGCCTCTGGTTCTTGCCCCTCTGGTGGAGTTCCCGCAGCCAGCACTATCGCGTCACCAATCGGCGGGTCGTGGTCGAGCTCGGCCTCCTCAGCAAGCGGCTCGAGCAGGTCGACCTCTACCGCGTGAGCGACTACACCGTCGTCCGGCCACTCGGGCAACGGCTGCTAGGGACCGGCAACCTGCTCCTCCGGACACTCGACAAGACCTCCCCCGAGCTCTCCATCATCGGCATCAAGACGGACGTTGTGGCCCTTTACGAGCGGGTGCGAGCTGCCACCGAGGTCGAGCGCGCAAGGCGGGGAAACGCGCGGATCATGGAAGTCGAGTAGAAGTTCGGGAACCCCCGCGGCCCTTGTTTCTCCATGCCTCACGGAGAAGATCGGCCGTGTCGTCTCATCGAAACTTGGCGCCCTCGACGAAGCCCCCGAAGGTGCAACATTCCGCCGCCCGGGCGCGAAAATCCTCGCGGGTGAATCCGATTCCGGTCGGCGTGCTGGTCGTCGCCCTGTCGGTCGGGGTGCTCTGGGTGGTCGGGGTCCGGCTCGTCTCAGGCCCAGCCCTTCCCGACGTCACCGCGCCGGCCGGCCGCTAGAGCACTCCGGGCGCGAGATTTGCTCTACAACTCGACGCGCGCGAGAAAAAATTTGTTGTTGAGGGTCTTCGAGGTGAGTCGCTCGAAGCGACGGACCTTGCCGAGGTCGCTCTTCAAACTGCTCTCCCTCGAGTGCTCGGTGGTGAAGAACATCACCTTCGTGCCTTCCTCGCGCCGCTCTTCCATGAACGCCTTGAATTTTGCACCGGACGCGACGAACGCGGGCACGTGATTGCCAGTGTAGAAGTTTTCGCCTTTCCAGTTCATCTGGTAGGCGACGAACGGCTCCTCGGGACCGCGGCGGCGCCGGTAGTACTCGAAGATCGTCTCGCGCTGGCCCCAGTGGGGTGCGACGATCGGGACGTACACGTTCGTGCCCCAGATGGCGGCCCAAAACGCCGCCCCGGTGAGCAGCACGACGCCGTGATGTCGCGCCGCGCGAAAGATCGGCAGGACGGTGGCGATGGCGGCGGCGACCGACAGCGCCAGAAGCACGCTGGTGAAATCGAGCGTCGTCGGCCAGATCCGCTTGTAATTGTAACTCGCGAGTTCGGTCAGTCGCGCGGGGCCGTCCGGATCGTCGGGCGAGAAAAGGTCGCGGCCGACGAGCAGGACGAGGATCGCGCCGCCGACCGCGAAGACCGACGAGAGCGCGCGTTCGTAGCGATCGTCGTCGCCACCCTCCACGGCCGGTGCCGGCCAAAGCCGAAATGCCGCAAAAACGAGCGCGCCCGCGACGAGTAGGCAGAGCCCACCGACGACAGGAGCGGCGCCTGGCACCGGAACGCGACCGGTGAGCGATCCGGGGATCAGCCTGAGCGCGCCGTATGGCAGGAGCAGCGCAGCGAGGCCGAGCGCGCCGAGGTAACCGAGGAGCCGTTTTCCCGACGGGGCCTCGCGAGGGAGCGCGCGGTCGAGCGCGATGCCCGTGAGCATCGCCACCGCCGGCACTGCGGGCAACACGTAGTGATGGAACTTGGTGAGCGAGAGGCTGAATAGGCCGAACGACACACCGAACCAGAGCGCGAGCAGGGCGGAAGCTTCCGCCTTCGGGCTCGTCGCTTCGTTCCCTTCGCGGGGGAAGGCGAGTAGCCCGGCGGCAGCGGCACCAATCCAGGGAAACAGGCCGTAGCCGAGTTGCCACAGGTAGTACCGGAAGCTCACGTCGTCGCCCGTGTTGGTGTCGTGCACGTGCACGAACGCGCGCTTGTACATGTCGTGAAACAGCAGGCGATCGGTGAACGGCGGACCGTGCCGCCCAACCATCGCCGTGTACCAGGGCAGGCACACGATGGTTAAGAGCAGCACGAAGCCGATGAGCTCTGCCCGCGCGACGTCGCGAAAGCGCTGAGCCGCGAACAGCGCGATCAGAGCAATTGCCAGCGGGAGCACGAGCCCCGGCGCGCCCTTGGCGAGGGCGGCGAGCGCGACGGCGTACCACGCCGAAAGGAAGCAGAGTCGCTGCAGGCGCCGCTCGCCGCGGTTCGACCACAGGAACAAGGCGGTGACGGCGAGCGCCCCGGCGGCGACGATGCCGGGCTGCATCGCGGGATCGGCGGGGCCGACCAAGCGGCAGTCCTCGTTGCCCGGCAGGCCGCAGTTGCCGGCCGATCCGTACAAGATCTCGTCCAGGTGGAAGCGGAAACCTCTGGCTTCGCCCCCGAGCGACAGCGTGAGGTGGCGCGACAGCAGGTAGAGGATCTGCGGCAGGGTGGTGCCGAGCACCGCCACGAACAAGAGATGGAACGCGGAGAGTCCGAACACGCGCCCGCCGACGCGAAGACCGAACACCTTCGCGCGTTCCTCCGGATCGGTCGCGAGTCCCATCATCACGAACGCGAGCGCCGCCGTCATCGGCGCCACGTACGGCATGTCGGTCATGCTCTGGCGCGACAGGACGTACCAATACGGAACCGTGACGAGGACGATGCCGCCGAGAAACCCGGCACGCGGTCCGAACCGCGCCGCGACCGCGCGATGCAGGAGGTACGTCGCGACCAACGAAAAGAAGACGATCGGCAGGCGTGCCGCCCACTCCGGCCTCGGCACCAGGCCCGCCCCGGCGGTGGCGAGCATCTGGTCGGGTAAGAAGCGCACGTCGAACAGCGAGAACGACAGCGCCTGCAGCCAGAAATCCAACACCGGCTTCGACCAGAACCAGTTCTCCTGCGCCCACCAGGTCGAGATCCAGTCGTCGCGCGAGAGCATTTCGCGCGCGACCTCGCCGTAGTGCGTTTCCCAGGGGTCGCTCAGCGAGTAGCTACCGAGGGACGGCACGTAGAGAACGACGGTCGCGACCACGAGCCAGAAACCCCAGCGCCGCTTCAGGGGCACGGCACCGTCCGCGATGCCGAGGGCAACGAGCGCGCGGTGGAGCGCGACGATGACCCACACTGTGCCCGCGGTGACGAGCACGGCGCCGCTCCACACCGACCACGGGAGCTTGCCGAGAACGAGCAGCCTGAGGACGGCCACCAGCACGAAAAAGCTGCCGACGAACTCGCCGAGCCGAGGCAGCGCCGTGCGCAACAGCCGCGCGTCTCCGCCTGCTGCGTCGTCGAACGTCCCCAAGAAATCAAGGATCGCGCAGGCGGCGACGATGCACCCGAGCGCGCCGAGCGGGACCGACACGGCATGATGTCCGTCCCACGTCATCAGTAGGAACGGCACCACGAGCGCGCCGATGGCGACGAGCAGGCTCTTTGGTCGGAGCGCGTTGCCCGCAGGCACGAGCTCCGGTGCGCGCTCTTCCACCGGGGCGGTCTCGCTTCCGCGCGGGGGGGGTGCGTTCATCGGGGGGCCCGAGCGTAGCGCGAGACGGGCGCGATACGGCGGAGTATGGTGGGCCCCGAATGCCCGAGAGCCCCACGAAAACGGCGAGCGGCCACGAGCTCGACCCGGTCATGCTGCGCGAGTCGATGATCCGTCGCCTGCCCAAGCGCCTGTACGCGACGGGCAAGCTGCGGATGCCGGCGGTGCCCGCCCTGCTTGACCACTACGTGGACGTGCTCGACAAGATCTTTGCCGTCCACGGCCGGAAATTCAAGCAGCCCGAGCTCGATAGCCTTCGCGGGCTCCTCGACGCGAAGCTCAAGGAGGGATTCGAGGCGTCGCCGTACTCCTACGTGCACGTGCGGTTCCAGACCGACGAGCTTCCGAAGACGAGCCTCTCGTACTTCGTCTCGCTCGAGATCTCCACGATCGAGAACGAGTACGCGACGTGGGTCGCGACCCGCACGCCACCCCTGTTCGGCACGCACCCGGATTCCAAGGTCATGGATCTCGCCCGCTCCCTCGGCGCGCCGGCCGACGTCCGCGTGCTCGACATCGGGGCGGGCACCGGCAGAAACACCTTGCCGCTCGCGCGGAACGGCCACCCGACGAGCGCCGTCGAATTGAGCCCGGACCTCGCCAAGATCCTGCGCGAAGAAGCCCAGAAGGAGCGCTTGCCCGTCACGTTGATCGAGGGAGACGTGCTCAATGCGCCGCTCGACCTACCGAAAGCGCATTTTCACCTGATCATCCTGTGCGAGGTGGTGTCGCACTTTCGCAACGTGGCGCAGGTCCGGCAGCTGTTCGAGAAAACCAGCGAACTGCTCGCCCCCGGTGGTCTGCTTGCCTTCAGCGTGTTCTTGCCCGTCAGCGGCTATCAGCCGGATCCGATCGCGCGCGAGCTGTCTCAGGTGTTCTGGTCGACGCTCTACACGCGGCAAGAGCTCGCCGAGTCGTCAGCCGGCCTCGGCTTGAGTCTTCTCACCGAGGAGTCCGTCTGCGACTACGAAAAGAAGCGCCTGCCGGAGGCCAACTGGCCGCCGACCGGCTGGTTCGTCGAGTGGACGAAGGGCATCGACATTTTCAATCTGCCGATCCAGAAGTCGCCCGTCGACATGCGCTGGATGGTTTACAAGAAGAACGCCTAGGGCGCTTCCGGCGGGTCGGTGGCGACGACGCGGTTTCGACCGCCGCGCTTGGCGAGGTAGAGTCGTCGGTCGGCGGCGGCAATCAGCGCTTCTGCGCTGGGATCCGGCGTGCTCCCGACCGAAGAGCACCCGACGCTGACCGTCACCTTGAGCGGCCCCTGGTCCGTCTCGATGGCCAGTGAGGCGATGCGCTCACGCAGGCGTTCGCCGACGACCTTGGCGCCGTCGAGCGCGATGCCGCGCAAGATCAGCGCGAATTCCTCGCCGCCGTAACGCGCGAACACGTCCTCGTTCCGTACCAGGCGCCGCGTTGCCTTGGCGATTTCCACCAGGACTTCGTCGCCGGTCGGATGACCGTACGAGTCATTGACCTTCTTGAAATGGTCGACGTCGAAGAGGACGAGCCCGCAGTCCGTGCCGTGGCGCCGGGCATACGAGAGCTCCATTCGAAGCTGACTGTCGAAGGCCTCGCGGTTGTTGGCGCCGGTGAGCGCGTCGGTCACGCTCGCCTCGTACAGCTGGCGAAGGAGCTGCTCCTGCGCCTCGTCGGCGATCGAGTAGCGGAACATCGCCTGCGGTCCGAACTGGATCAAGTCGCCGTCGCGCAGGACGACCCGCTCCACGCGCTGGCCGGCGACGAAAGTTCCGTTCGCGGACTGCGTGTCCTCGACCTCGTAGCCGGCCGTGGAGCGTCCGATCGTGGCGTGGCGCCGGCTCACGCCGTCGTCGCTCAGCCAGATCTCGCATTCGGTGGAGCGCCCCACACGCATGGGCGCGGACCCGAGCACGGTCACGTGCCCGAGCTGGGCACCCCGCGCACGGATCAAGAGGTAGCGATCCTTCGCCTGGCGCTTCGCCTGCCCGCCGCGAAGCTCGCCGAGCGAGACGATCGCCGTTCGCTCGTGCGGGTCATCCTCCTCGAGCAATGGCGGGTCCGGGTCGTCGGTCACCAGCGCCTCAGCCGTCGAACCTACACCAGCCCCTGAACAAGCCGGAGCCTTTTCTCACCGTCGCGCGCCGCCCTCGGGAACTTTTCCCGCTTCGGGCCTGTCGATAGTTCCCGACACGAACGACGACGCGCGACGGCGCGGGGACCGAGCCACGAGCTTCCCCCTTCGCCCCGCCGGTCGTTCGCCCCAAAGGAGTGTTTTCGCATGGCACACGACCGCCTTGGTGCGCCCGTCACCAACGTTTTCCCTTCATCGATCCTTCCCTACAACGCACCTTCGTTCACGACGTTCGATGCACCCACGGAAGTGAGTGATCCGAGACCGGCACCGAACGAGACGTACGTGCTCGTTCGCAGCACCGGGCCCGTCGATGCGAGCGAGTGCGAGGAACCGGGCGTCGAAGCCGTCGAGGTGACGGTGCTCTGGGGCTCGAGCGTGCTCGAGGTTTTTCACTTGTCGCCCCCTCGTGCTTTTTTCGTGGGACACGGCGACGGTGTCGATTTTCTGCTCCCGCCCGAGCTCGCGCCGCGCGAGCGCACGGCGATCGTCGAGATCGAACAAGGCGTGGCGCGGGTCGTTCAACCCGACGGCGCGACGCTGTCGCTCCGTGACGATCCCTCGGCAGTTGGGCTGGCCGCAGCGGGGGACCGCGAGCTCCGCGCCGGCAGGAGGTTCGACCTCGAGTTCGGAGCACTCACGTTTCGTCTGGCCACGGTCACCCGAGGCCGCCGCGTCCCGCGTGCGATCGGCGACTATCGCGGCATCGGCGCTTCGCTCGTCTGTTCGTTCGGCGCTGCTGCCGCGTTTCTCGGCATCCTCGCGTACTACACACCGGCACTCGGCGCGATGCTCGACGGCGAGCTCGACCGTGATCAGGCCGCTCGTCTTCGCCCGTACTTGACCGCGCTCGCCGAACGCGAAGAGAAACGAAAAGAAGCCGAGGGGGAGAAAAGCGCGGCGCCCGGCGGCGGGACACCCGGCGAGGAGGCGAAGGGGCCTCGCGGCGCGATGGGCCGTCCGAACACCCCGCAGACCAACAAGCGCACCGCCGTCGCCGGGACGGGTGAACGGGTGCTCTCTCGCGAGCAGGCGCTGACCGAAGCTCGCAACTTCGGTCTGATCGGATTCCTCAATGCGATGAACAGTCGCGCGCTGCCGACCGCGGTGTGGGGCGCAGACATCGCCAACGGGCCTGATCAGTCCGACGCGTGGGGCGCTCTCTACGGTGAAGACATTGGCGAGAGCGGCGGCCAGGGAGGGCTCGATCTCAGCGGGATCGGCAGCGGCGGTGGCGCCCGGGGCGACTGGATCGGCCTTGGCACCGGCGGCGTCTGCAATCCCCACTGCGGCGTGGGGACCGGCGGCGAAGGCATCGGCCGGGGCATCGGGCGCGGGCCGGGATCGGGTCACGTCAGCACGGGGCCAAAGCTTCGGGCGATGGGTGACACGGTGACCGGCGGGCACCTGGCCCCGGAGCTGATCCAGCGCGTGGTGCGGCAGAACTTCGGTCGCTTCCGCAACTGCTACGAGTCCGGATTGCGCACGAACCCGAACCTCACCGGTCGCGTGACCACCCGCTTCATCATCGACCGCGACGGCGCGGTCTCGACCGCCTCGAACGGCGGCAGCGACCTCCCGGACTCGAAGGTCGTCGGCTGCGTCGTGAGCGCCTTCTACGGCGTCTCGTTTCCGGCCCCGCAGAACGGCGTCGTCCGAGTGAACTACCCGATCCTGTTCACTCCCGGCTAGCCTCGCCTGGTGCGTGGTAGGGTGGCGGGCGTGAAAGGTTCACGGCTCGCCGCTCTCACGCTCGCTCTCATCCTGCTCGTCGCCGGTCGGGCCGGTGCTCAGGAGTTCACGCGGCGCGGTTTCGCGCTGCCGCGAGGGGCCGTCGAGGTCACCGGCATGATGGCGCGGCCGGCCTTCGTCATGCTCAACGTATCGAGGGACGCCGACCTCGAGCCGTTCTACGCGCCCCTCCACGTTTACTTCGGTCTCAGCGACTCGTTCACCCTCGGCATCACCCACACGATCGGGCCATTTTTCACCGGCGGCGGGCCCTGCTTCAACTGTGGGCGCGTGTACAACGATGTCGGGCTCGGCATGCTGTACAAGCTCATCCGCACGGGGGGCTTCGAGCTCGATCTTCACTTCGACGCGCCGGAATTTCTCTCGTTCGACCCCGATGCGCTCCTCGCGGCTCGTGGTGGTGTCCTCGGTCGGGTGAACATCGGGTCCGTCGTCGCCCTCGTGTTCGATCCGTCCCTTCAGATCGGCATCACGCACCGCGGAGGACCGGTCAACAACCGCGACTACCTGTGGCTGCCGGCCTGGGTCTACTTCCAGGTCACGCCGAGCGTCGCCCCGTTCGTCGGCACGGGCGTCGGTGGGCGCCTCGAGGGGTTCTTCGACCATGCGGAGGTTCCGCTCGAGGGCGGCGCCATCGTCTCGGTGACGAACGACATCGACGTCGGCGGTTTCTTCCAGTTCGGCAACCTGCTCGGCAACGGCGGGTCGGCGCGCTGGCGGCAGATCGGGTTTCTCGCGCGCTTTCGTTTCGACTGAGCGGTGGGTTCAGAGCTCGCCGACCAAGCGCGCGGCTTCGACCAGGCGCTCCCGTTGGCGTTCGAGCTGGGCGAGCTGCTCGCGCGCCGCCGCCACCACCTCGGGCGGGGCGTTGTCGACGAAGTTCTTGTTTTCAAGGCGCTTTTTCATCACGCCGAGGTCCTTCTCCACGTTCTTCTGCGAGCGTTCGACGCGCGTTTTCTCCTTCGCCGGATCGACCAAGCCGCGGAGGGCGACCAACACCTCCACGTCACCCGCCACGTCCATCACCGTGCCCGGCGCGCGGACCCCACCCACGTCGACAATCACCGGCGCGCCGTCGGTACCGACCAGCGTCTCGATCGTCCGCGTCTCACGGGTCAAGAGCGACCGGACCACCGGGTCGCTCGAACGAAGCTCGAGCTTCACGCGTGCCGTCGGGTGCACCTCGTGTTCGCTGCGCGTGGTCCGCGCGGCGACGATCGCGCCTTTCAGCACCGTCATCTCCAGCTCGGCGCCGGCGTCGTGGCGTCCGTCGGTGGCGGTCGGGTAGGGGGCGAGCGCGATCGACACCGGGCGTCCCGCAGGCCGCGGCAGGCGTTGCCAGAGCTCCTCGGTGACGAACGGCGCGTACGGATGGAGCGCGCGGAGCGCTGTTTCGAGAACGTGGGCGAGGACCTTGCGTGTCTCCGCTTTCTCCGCCTCGCTCCCCGACGCGAAGACGGGCTTCGTCATCTCGAGGTACCAGTCGCAGAGTTCGTCCCAGAAGAAGTGGTAGAGCGCGCCGGAGCCGTCATCCAGGCGAAATTCCTCGATGCCGCGCGTGCTTTCCGTCGCCGCCGCCGAGAGCCGCGAGAGGACGTAGCGGTTCGCGAGCAGCGTGGCGGCCGGAGGCGTGCCGTCGAGCGACGCCCCCTCGACGTAGCCGAGCGCGAAGCGCGTGGCGTTGTAGATCTTGTTGCAGAACTTTCGGTACCCGTCGATGCGCGCCGGGGAAAGGGCAATGCGCTTTGCCTGAGGTGAGTAACTGACGAGCGTGAAACGGAGTGCGTCGGTCCCGTAGGCGGCAAAGCCCTGACCCATCTGAGCCACCGACGGATACGCCTTCTTGAATTTCACCAGCGCTTCGTCGGGCGGCGCATTCGGCAGGAGCTTTTTCACAATCGTGCCGAACTCGGCGCCGTGGATCAGGTCGAGCGGGTCGAGCGTGTTGCCCTTCACCTTGCTCATCTTGTCGCCGGTCTCGTCGACGACCATGCCGTGGAGAAGCACGCGGCGGAACGGCACCTCACCCATGAAGTGGAGGCCCATCATCATCATGCGCGCGACCCAGAAAAACAGGATGTCGTACCCGGTCTCGAGGTCGCTGGCGGGGTAGAACCGCGCGAGTTCCGGAGTTTTTTCGGGCCAGCCGAGCGTCGAGAACGGCCAGAGGCCGCTCGAAAACCAGGTATCGAGCACGTCCGGGTCGCGCTCGAATTCGCTCGCGCCGCACTTGGCGCAGGTGCTGGGATCCTCGCGCGCGACGTTCACGTGGCTGCAGCTCTTGCAGTAGAACGCGGGCACCTGGTGGCCCCACCAGAGCTGGCGCGAGATGCACCAGTCCTGGATGTTGGTGAGCCAGTGCTCCCAGGTCTTCACCCATTCCTCGGGGACGATGCGCGTCTTGCCGCTCCGCACCGCTTCGAGCGCGGGTTCCGCGAGCGGCTGCATCTTCACGAACCACTGGGTCGAGATCAGCGGTTCGACGACGGTGTTCGTACGCTGCGAACGCGGGAGCGACATCAAGTGCTGTTTCGACCCGCGGGCGAGACCGAGCTCTTCGAGCCGCCGCTTGACCGCTTTTCTAGCAACGAAGCGGTCCATGCCTTTGAACTCGCCGGCAAGGTCGTTCATCGTGCCGTCGAGCGCCAGGATCGAGATCTCGGCGAGCCCGTGGCGTTTGCCGGTCGCAAAATCGTTGAAGTCGTGGGCCGGCGTCACTTTCACCGCGCCGGTGCCGAACTTCATGTCGACCAGCACCGGATCGGTGATGACCGGGATCTCGCGCGCGACGAACGGGTGGCGGAGCTTCTTTCCGTGAAGGTGCTTGTAGCGGGGGTCGTCGGGGTGAACGGCGACGGCGGTGTCGCCGAGCATCGTTTCCGGACGCGTCGTCGCGACCACGAGTTCGATTGCGCCAGCCGCCGGATCGGGATCGATCACCGGATACGCGAACTCGTAGAGCTCGCCGTTCACGTTTTCCTCCACCTCGACCTCGAGGTCCGAGAGCACGGTCCGCGATTCGACGTCCCAGTTGACCAGGCGCGTCGCGCGGTAGATGAGCCCTTCCTCGTACAGCCGCACGAACGCCTCGCGCACGGCACGCGAGAGATCGGGGTCCATGGTGAACTTGCTGCGCTGCCAATCGGCTGAAAAGCCGAGCACCCGCATCTGCTCGAGGATCCTGCCGCCGCTCTGTTCCTTCCATTTCCACACGCGCTCGACGAACGCGTCGCGCCCCAGGTCGTGGCGCGTCTTGCCTTCGCGTTTGAGTTGGCCCTCCACCACGACCTGAGTCGCGATCCCGGCGTGGTCGATTCCGGGCTGCCAGAGCGTGTTGTGTCCACGCATCCGAGCGTGGCGAATGATCACGTCCTGGATCGTGTAGAGCGCGTGGCCCATGTGCAGCGACCCCGTCACGTTCGGGGGTGGCATCGGAATTACGTAAGCGGGGCGAGCGTCCTCCGGCGCGAGCGACGCGCGGAAAACGCCCTGTTCCTCCCAGAACGCGTACCAGCGCGGCTCTACCTGGGCGGGGTCGTAGGCCTTCGGAAGCTCGGACATGGGGCGCGGAGTCTAGAGGCCAAAACGGGGATCGTCACCGCGGGGGTGGAAATCGTTCAAATCTGCCCGACACGGTGCGAAATCTCGCCTTGCTGGCCGGCCGGCGCGGGCTTAGCACCGAAACGCGAAGCGGAGCACCCGGTGGCAGGACGACGATCCCGAAAAGGCGAAGCGGCGAAAAGCCGCGAGGAGCGCGAGCCGGCGAGCGAGAAGCTCCGCCGTCCGCGCACGACGCTCCGCGATCTCCCGACCTACACCGAGCCCTACGACGAACGTGCGACGAACCCGGTCATTGCGCTGGACGGCCGGACGACTCACCTGCCCCCGCCGGCGGACGAAGACATCGGGGACTCGCTCGAGGCGCTCGCTCAGCACGCGCGTCGCTCGGCCCCGCCCCCGCGTTCCCCGGTCGTGCATCGCCTGATCGTTCCGATGCAGCCACGGAGCTCCGTTCCTCCGCCGATGCCACAGGCGCCGGTGCAGGCGCTCCCTAGCTCGATGCCGGTCCCGCCGGTCGCCGCCTCGGTGCATCCGGTGTCGACCATCCGACCGCGGGCAGCGTACGCCGACCGCTTCCGCATGCTGAGCACCATCATCCTGAGCGCCGGAGTGGGCGCCATCGTCGCGCTCGTCATGTGGGGCGTGCGGAGCGGCATCGACCGCGCCTCCCGTGACGGCAACGTTTCGAACGCCGCACTCGCGGTCGCGCCGGTGTCGTCCGCCGACGAGCGCTGCGCGCCTGCTGCCTCTCCCGTAGCCGCGTCGGTTACCAAGCCGGCCGCAGCTGAAACGAAGCCGGCCCCTACGACCGACCCGTCCGAGCCTCGTCCGGTGACCCTCGACGCGTTGCCGGTTGCCCAGAATTTCTCGGGTAACTCGTCTTCGTCGCGCTCGTCCCGCGCTCCCACCGTCACTCGCGCGGCGCTCACCACCCACCGTCAGTCGGCACCCGAGCCGGCGGCCACGGCCGATGAGCCAGCGCCCGCTCCGCGCAAGAAGGCGCACCCGGTCTCTCCGCGCGCCGCCGTCACGGACGCCGTGCAGCGCGCTTCGTACGCCGCGCAATCCTGCGAGAGCGGTCCGCAGAAGGGTCGCGTCCAGGTGACGTTCGCCCCGACCGGCGCGGTCCAGTCAGTCGATCTGCTCCAAGGTTTCGGCGAAAACGGCGTGAACGGTTGCGTCCTCCGTGCCTTCGGCCGCGTGCGCGTCCCCGCCTTCGAAGGCGAACCGATCGTCGTCCGGAAGACCGTCAGCTGGTAGCGCTGCAACCGATCGAGCTCGTGGCCTGATTCGAGCTCGACCGAGTGCTTCGGCGCTTCACTGAAATCGCGATCTCATGTTGTTCCAGAGGTGCCGGATCATCCAGGTGTCCCAGTCGGTGACGAGCGCCGCACGACCGGCGACCATCACGCTGTTCGGCGAGGCGACGCCGGGCGCCCAGGTGTCCCACTCGTAGTAGTCGGGGAAGCCGAGACCGTGGCCGAACTCGTGGAGCCAGATGTGCTGGTGCTCCGACGTGACGCTGTTCACGTAGTACTCGCTGCCCACGCGCTGGCCCCAATCCCCACCGGCGCCGCCGTTCATGCCCTGCGTGAGCCAGAGCGACATATCGTAGTGATTCGCGGCGCCTCCCGCACACTGCGGGTACGTGTAGCCCGCCTGTTGGTGGAAGAAACGCCCGCAGGCTTCGGCGCATTGCGGCGCGTCCTCGCGAATGTCGTTCACGTACACGGGTGGCGTGTCGCCCGACCACCCGAGCAGGTTGCGATCCCGCGTCGCCCAGCCGACGACCTTCACGGGGATCCTGGCGTAGGGAAAGCAGTTGTGGCCGACGAGCTTCGAGAACCATTCGTTCACGCCGCGATCGAGCGCCGTCGCGATCTGGTCGCGCACGGTCGCTGAAACAGTCGCCGTCGACTCCCAGCGCACGCAGAAATTCAAGCTGCCGCCGGCGGCGAAGAGCTGATCCAAGATCAGGTTCCTGAAGTTCATGACGGATGCGCTCGTCGGTCGCGCTCCGGTCCGACCCTGAAACCCTCCCGTCATCTCCTGCCAGGTGAGGTTGATCGTTTCCACCATCTCCTGAGGAGGCGACGGCATCGTGCAGGAGCCGCTGCCCGCCGCTCCGCCCGTTCCGGCGGCGCCCATGCCACCGGTGCCGGCCCCGGCACCAGCCCCACCGACCGCACCCGCTCCGCCTCCCGTTCCCTGGCCACTTGCGCCCCCCATCGCGCCTCCGCCGCTCGAACCACCGGCGCCACTGGCGCTGCCGGCTGCGCCGCTCGAGCCCCCCTGCCCGAACCCCGCACCGCCACCCGCACCCGAAGCAGGCATCCCCGCGAGACCGGCCACGCCGTCACCACCGCTTCCGCCGATCGCACCGCCGGTGCCAGCGATCGCGCCACCGGTGCCAGCGACTGCACCGCCGGAGCCTGCGACTGCACCACCGCTCCCGGCCGTGATGGGGCTACCGCCGCTGCCACCCGCGCCCCCGGTTGCCGGCACCCCCGCGCCTCCGCTCACGTTGGCTCCCGCACTGCCACCCAATCCTGCCGTCGCACCGGTGCTGCCAGCACCACCGCCGATGCCGGCACTGCCGCCCGTTTCATCGTAGGTCGGGACCGCGGGGTCGGCGGCCGCGCAGGCGAAGGCGAGCGCGCTTGCCAGCAGCAAGACGAAGGGACGCGACGCTTTTGGCATCGCTACGGTAGTGCCGGCCGCGCGCGCCGAACGATCATCTTCCTGTCTACGCTTCGAACATCTCCTGAAGTACGCCGAGAACGCCGCTGAACTCCGGCTCTGCGAGGGAGCCGAGCCGACGCACCAGGCGCTCGCGATCCACCGTCCGGATCTGGTCGAGGACGACGAACCCGGATTTGCCCTGGAATCGGCATGGGATGCGGAACGGGTAGGGTCGTCCCGCGGACGTCAACGGCGCGACGATGACGGTCTGGAGATGGGCATTCAATTCGTCGGGCGAGACCACCACGCAGGGGCGCGTCTTCTTGATCTCGCGGCCCCGCGTCGGATCGAGCCCAACCAGATGAACGTCGCCCCGCTTTGGGAATCGCGCCGCCCTTACCAATGCCATTCGTCCTCGTCAAAACGCGTCGGCGTCGTCGGATCCAACAGACCGCGTGAGTCAGCAGCGAGGTCACGCGCTGCCTCGCCCCAGCCAGCCCGCGGCGGCCGGCTTGCGGAGATGATGACGCGTTGGTTCTCGACCTCGAGCTCGACGACGTCGTGCAAGGCGGCCTGCTCGATGACCGCCTTCGGCAGACGGACCCCGCGCGAATTCCCAATCCGAACGAGCCGAGCTTTCATGGTGATCACAATGTAATCACACGCGCGCTCGGCGCGCAACGCGTCTCATCGTCCTCCCGTCGCCCAAGGCACCAGGTTTCGGCTACTGCGCCGCGCTCGGGCCGCTCTCACCCAGAAAGGCAATCCGGTCGCCGTCGACGAGCCAATTCCCGCGCTTCGTCCCCACGTAGACCGGCAGCCCAACGAGAAGGCTGGTGAAGACGTGGGTCTCCAAAGGAAAATCGGTGACGATCTGCGTCACCGCCAAGGCTTCAACGGTTTCACCTTGTGCCCCTCGAGTGGGAAGCTCGAGGGCCGTCTTGGAAAGCGGCATCATGTAGGTGACGGCTGTTCCGCCGAGCGGCACGAGAGCTCGAAAATGCCGACCGAACACCGCCACGTGGGGCGCCTTCGTACCGGCGAGCAGGTAGACGAGCACACCCTTTTCACCGTTCGCCTCACCCGGCAGCAAGACAGGATTGATGGGCTGGTCCGATGCGGGCATGGCTCGGATGGCGACAGCCCTGGCCTGCACCATGGTCGCGAAACCTGGGACCCCCTCTTTCGGCGGCGTGAACGCTTGGAAGGCGGGAGGCGTGTCGGGTACGACTCGAATCTCGTACGCGATCCGGGGAGGCGTGTCGGCAGTGAAGAAGCTGACCAGGAAGGAGTTTTCCGGACCACCATCGACGCCACCTTCGCGCATCGGAAGGTACCCTGCGAGGCCTCGCTGCTGGGCGTCAGGCACGTTCGCAAACAGGACATCCGTTCCAATCGCCGCAACCTTATCGAGCACGTAAAGCTGCCGGCCGATCGCACAGGAGCGAGAGATCTGGTCGCGCAGATCGGGGGGGATCGGCAGCTCGGTCGCGGACTCGGCTGCCGATTCGGCCGGCGCCGGAGCGCCTTGCTTCCCGGACGATGCACAACCGACCAACAGCGCCAGAGCTATCACCGCACGCATCATCAGCATCTCCTCCGCAGTTCCAGCGTATCAGATTGGCGGGCTCGCGAACCCGTTGCCCCAAGAGGCTACGGGGGCGTCGGCTTGCCGCGCCCCATGCCGAGCTCCTCTAGCAGAGACTTCTTGAGCTGTTCAGCCTCGGGGCTTGAATTGCGAACGATGAAGTCGCCTTTTGAACCAAGTTCAACCCATCGGTAGGCGTCGGGCTTTTCCCAAAGGTATGCGTCACAGCCGAACCCACCAGAATCATACGCGACGTGCTTTCGCTCGATTTGACCGTGTTGTGCTTTCTCGGCCATTTCCCGCATGGCGGTTAGCCGCGCGGCCGAAACTCGCTCCGACCGGAGGACACGATTGATGAATCGCTTCCTCAACGCGGACTCCCGATACAGGTCACCATCGGCCTCCTGCGCAGGCGACATTCTCCCGATATCGTAGAACCAAATCCGGCCCTGCTCATCGAGCACATTTCCATAGTTCGTGACGCCCCACGCAAAGTTCGCGCGCCCACACGAGAAGAGCGGCCTGCCCATGGGCGCGTCAACTCCCGGCTTACACTGACGCCAACCCTCGGTGTCCTTCGCACATCGAAAGACGGCTCCGGCAGGGCGGAACCCGCCCGGGCGGTAACAATCGGCGAAGTCGCTACCCTCCCGAGGTTGCTCGACGAAACGCACCACGCGTCCCCCGTTGACGAAGACCAGCAGGGTGAAGGTATCGAGCTTCTCGATCCGCCCTGACTCGGACCACGAAGCGCCGAGCTCCTTTTCAATGTGGGACGGCGCGGTGTACGGCGGAAAGACGAAGAGCCGATCCCACGAGAAGGTTGCCAACGATGTCAGATTGACGACCGTCGCCTCCTCCGCCTGGACCGCGACGGCGATCTGTCTGGCTAGCTCGTCGTCCGGGCCCGAAGTGCGGGTACACGAGCCCGCGAAGATCGCGAAACCCGCCACGATCGACAGTAGGCCAGCAGCCCTCACGGTTCTGCCTCGAGCCGCTTGCTCAGGATCACGCTCCGATAGTTGGCCTGCTTCCACTGGGCATACCCGATGTGCCGGTAGCCCCGGACATCGTAGAACCTGATCAGGTGTGCGGCGCCCTCCGCGGTGTCGACCGCAAGTTCGGCGGCGCCCAGCTCCCGAGCGCGACGCTCCGCAAGGTTCAGCAGGCGGCTTCCGAAGCCTTGCCCCTGGAACTCGGGCTCGATCGCGAACTGATTTGCAACAGCAACGTCCGGACGGTCGTACCACTCACAGTACGGGGCCGGCGTCGACGGCGGGGTAACGACGATCGTTCCGATCACGCGAGCGCCGTCGAACATCAGGAAGCATTCTCCTTTCGCGATGCGCCGGCGGGTCGTGGCCACATCCTGGTGCGTCGCCAGGTATCGGAAGCCCATCGCCGCGAGCGGAGCGTACGCCCTGTGCAGGAGGTCCGTCAGGTCGTCGAGTGAGTCGCTGTCCGCGATCATTCGGACTTCAGGCTGAGTTGGAGCCGTCGGCACGCTGCCCTCCGGCGACTTACACATGGTGATACGGAGTGCAACGAGGGATGATGGCGGAGTCCATGTGGCCACGACCGCTCGCTCGGAAGGCGTTCCTTTGCTGGATGGCGTTGCTCGTGCCCGCGTCGTGCGTGGCTCCGCCCTGTCCCCCGTCGCAGCAGGTGGCAGCGCCGCCACCGAGCGCCACCGCACAAGCGGGTGGAGGCGGACGACCGGGGGTCACGGACGCGGACGAGTGCATGACGCGACAGGCGGAGGACCCGTCGTCGGCGGAGCTCTGTCCTCAACAGATCCGTGCGGTGATACTCGGGGCCATAGGCGGTTTCCAGAAGTGCTTTGAGATCGCGCTCAACAAGGACCCCACAGCGAAGGGCGGCATCACCATCGCCGCAAGGGTCACGCAGGGAAAGGTAGAGGTTGCCTCGGTCAGCTCTTCGAGTCTTGGGTCGCCTGAGGTCGAGAAGTGCATGCTTGCTGTCTTCGACGGCCTCAGCTTTCCGACTGCTGGAAAGCCCACGAACATCTCCTTCCCTTTCGTGTTCAAGGGGCGCTGACAATAACGCCCGCGGTTTCTGAGGCGTATTGCAACTAGAACTGAAAATAGATGAACGCCTCCGCCGTGAGCGGCGTCCCGAAGAGTAGCCCCGCCCACAGCAGCCCGAGCGCTGGGTAGAAGGCATTTTCCGGCAACGCCCGCGCCCGTGCAACCAGCGGCGCACGATACCGATACACGCCGAAGTGCACCGCACCGAGCACGCCGAGCGCCAGCCACCAAAGTGGCGAAACCATCCCCGCCGAACTCATCGCCTTCGTCGGCGCCGTGAACAGCTGCCACGCCGTAGCGATGTCCGGACAGCGGAAAATCGTAAAGCAAAACGCGACGAAGGTGAACGTCGCTGCCCAGGAAAGCACCTTCACTGCCGGCGACCCCGTCGACACCGTCGCAGCACTGGATTGCTCCCCGCGGGGGCGTGCCAAGAACCGGTGTAGAACGAGCGCCGCTCCGTGGAGAAATCCCCAAAGAAGAAACGTCCAATTGGCGCCGTGCCATAGCCCGCCGAGCACCATCGTGAGCATCAGGTTCCGTGCGACGCGCATCGGCCCGCCACGGTTGCCTCCGAGCGGCACGTACAGATAGTCGCGGAGCCAGGTCGAAAGACTGATGTGCCAGCGCTGCCAGAATTCGCGGACGTTGAGACTCAGGTACGGGCTATCGAAGTTCTTGGCGAGCTCGTAGCCGAGCAGGGCGGCGACACCGATCGCCATATCCGTGTACCCGGAGAAGTCGCAGTAGATCTGCACGGAATACAGCGTCGAAGCGAGCAAGCGCTCCACGCCTGAAAATGCCGTCGGATCCGCAAACACCGGGTCAATCGAGGCCGCGATGTTGTCCGCCACGCAAGCCTTCTTGAAATACCCCACGGAAAAGAGCAACAGCGCGCGCCGGCCGTCGATGGCGGCGAGCGTTCGCGTGGCGGCGAGCTGCGGCAAGAAGTGCCGAGCACGCGCGATCGGTCCCGCGACGAGTTGCGGAAAGAAAGCGACGTAAAGAGCGAAATCGAAAAAGTGTCGTTCCGGCTCGAGCTTTCGCCGGTAGACGTCGATCGTGTAGCTCATGCTCTGGAAGGTGAAGAAACTCACGCCCACCGGCAGCACGATCGAGAGCGTCGGCTCGGCAGCGTGGACGCCGAGCTTGGTGAGGAGCTCCACCGCGGAGTGAACGAAGAAGTTGTAGTACTTGAAAAAACCGAGGATCCCGAGGTTCACGGCCACGCTGAGCGTGATCAAGAGGCGGCGCGTGCGCGGGTCTTCGGTCTTGCCGAGCCAGAGCCCGGTGGCGAAGTCCCAGCAGGTCGAAGCGAAAACGAGGGCGAGGAACCGGTAATCCCAGTAGCCGTAGAAGAAGTAGCTCGCGACGAACAGCCACCGCTTGCGCCACGCGTTCGAGCGCAGTGCCCAGTGCACCGCGGCCGTCACCGCGAAGAACGCCAAGAAAACGAACTGGGTGAAGATCATGGCGGCTTCACCCGGCGCAAAGCCCAGCGCTTCTCCAGTTCACGCGCGAGGAGCCGCGATTGGATCGCGCCTCCGGCCGGGTTCAGGTGATCGGTCGAGCCACGAACGTCGGGCGTGTAGAGCTCGGGGTATCGCTCCGGATCGTTGAAGTCCAAGAACACGAGCCCGTCCTTCTTAGGGGGGCGTGGCGGCCGGACGCCGTGCCAGACCGGCGAGTAGAAAAAGAAGGCGTCCACGCCGTGCCGGCGCGTGACGGTGCGGAGATCTTCGCCCCAGCGACTCGGCAACGTCTGGCGCCGCTCGCGGATCTCGTGCTTGCGGGCCACCAGGCGCTCGATCTTCTCGGCGTGGCTCGCCGGCGGGCGGGGCTCGTCTTCGGGCTCGTCCGGTCGCGCGCGCCGTCGTGGATCGGGCCGCACGGATTCGGCCCCTTCGCCGAAGAGTTCGCCTGCTCGGCCGAGCGACGTGTAGTGCGCCGCCACGTGTCCGGCGTGCGATAGGGCCGTGAGCGGCTCGAGTGGCCGGGAAGTACTGCTGTAGTAGCGGGCGAGCCACGGGATCGCTCCGAGCGTGTGCCAGCCGATGACGCGCGGTTTGAACCAGTTCTCCGGATCGAAGGCGAGGCTCTCTTTGAGCGTGATGTCGATCGCGACCAGCTCGAGCTTCGGAAAATCATGGCCCAGCACGATCTCGAGCTCGTGGGCGAGCTCGTAGCCGCGAAGGTTCACGCGGCCGAGGTTGCACATGCGCTTGGAAAATCCGATGCGCTGCGCCTCGTCGTCGAAGGCGGCGGGCACGAGCCGATTGACGTAGCTCGGGCCGATCAGCAACACCTGACAGTCGTCTTTGTGTCGCAATAGTTCGTCGCGGTCTCGCTCGCGCCGCTCGACGGGCATGAGTGCGTAGAGCAGGCTCGCTCCGAGCACGAGCCCGCCCGCCATCCACAGCAACCGAAGAGCGAAACGCGCCACGGCCGCCCGTTCCCGGCCCTCGAGCAGCGATTACTCGCGCGTGAGGCGCTGGATTTCTTCGCGGATGATCGTCTCGGCCAGCGTCGGCACGACTTCCCACACGACGCGCTCGAGCACGTCGCGCGAGAGGGAGAGGACGCCGTTCACCTGGTCGGTGGTGAGGCCGAGCGAGCCGAGTTTCTTCGCAAAGTCGGCGCCGTTGGCGCCGGCGAGCGCCGCCGCGGCAACCGGTGCCGCCGCGGTGGCCATCGGTGCGGGGCGCGCCATTTCGGGCGCACCACCGGCTGCGATCAAGGTCGGTGCCGCACGGGGTACGACCGGCGGGTTCGCCGGCATGCCCGGCGCGGTCTGCTGACGCGCCGGGGCGGGCGGGGGCGCCGCCGCAACGGGCGCCGCGGGGATGGCGACGGGGCTTGCTCCGTACTGGAGCGTGGTCGCGCCCGGGCGCGCTGCGGGCGGAGCCGGTGCCGGGGCGACGACGGGGGCGGGGGGAGTGCCGGCACTGACGCCGGCCTTCTTCGCGAGCAACGTGACCTTGTCGATCAGTTGCTGCGTATCGAACGGCTTGTCCGCGAAGTCGTCGGCGCCAACCTGGGTAGCGAGGTTGCGGTCGAACGGCTGCTGCTTATTCGAGAGGATCACGACGGCGAGCCCGGGCTGCGCGGCCTTGAGCCTGCGGCAGAGCTCGTAGCCCGTGGTCCCGTCGAGCCCCGCATCCACCAGAGCGACGCTCGGGCGCTCGGAGAGCTTCGACATCGCTTCGTCAGCGTTCGAGCAGACGACCAGCTTGAAATCTTCCCCTGAGAAGGTGATCTCGATCACCTTCCTCATGGTTTTGCTGTCGTCGACGGCCAGCAGAGTGGTAGCCAAGTCCTAGTTTCCCGCGTGGTAGGTACGACGGAGCCGGGATCATCGGGGCCGGTCCGAATACTGTCAAGGATTTCGCGCTTCGACCTCCGTTTGACCTCCGTTTGATCCCCGGGGGGTAGCCCGTCAAAATAAGCGTCGTGAACCCCCTCCCGAGTCTCGCCAAGCGTGCCCGGTCCGTCCTTTACGCGGTCGTGACCGAGTTCATCGCGACCGGGGAACCGGTGGGCAGTCGGACTCTCAGCAAGAAATACCGCCTGTCCCTTTCGCCGGCCAGCATCCGTACGGTGCTCGCCGACCTCGAGGAAGCGGGGTTTCTCACCCAGCCTCACACTTCGGCCGGCCGGCAGCCGACGGACGCGGCGTTTCGCCTGTTCATCGACGCACTCATGCAAGTGCGGCGGCTACCGGAAGACGACGCGGGCCGCATCAGCGAATGGCTCGACGACCTCCGGCCGGACGCCGACATCCCGCGTGAGACCGGCAAGCTCCTTTCCGACCTGAGCGGCGCCCCCGCGGTCGTGCTCCGCACGCCTTCCGACGGGCGCGTGATCCTCAAGGTGCGCTTCATCGCGACCAGGCCCGGCGAGATGCTGGCGGTCGTCGTGTTCCTGGACGGATCGGTCGAGAACCGGTTCATCAAGGTCGAAGGGCAGGTCAGTGACGGCGATCTCGACCGCCTGCACGATCTGCTTGAGGAAGTGGGCGAAGGACGAACGCTCGCCGGCCTACGCGACGCCATCTTCGCGGCGATGGGTGAACAGCGAGACGAGCTCCGCGCTCTTCACGAGCTCGGTCATTCGCTGGTGCGGTCGGCGGCCGAAGGCGGCATCCGTGCGGCCGAGGTCGTGATCGAGGGGCGCACCCGGCTGCTCGATCGCCCGGAATTCGGCAGCGTCGACCACATGCGTGAGCTCCTTCGTGCGCTCGACGATCGCGAGCGGTTGGTCGGGCTGTTGGATCGAGCGCTCGGTTCCGATCGGGTCGAGGTGTTTCTCGGCACCGAGGCCGGGTCCGTACTGCCGTTTCCCGCCAGCGTCGTCGCGGCGCGCTTCGAAGAGGGTGGCGAACCGGGCGGTGCCGTCGGGGTGATCGGGCCCACGCGGATGGACTATCCGGTGGTGGTACCGCTCGTCGCGGCTGCCGCCGAGGCCATGACGGCTGCGATCGCGCGCCGGGACGAGCCCCCCAAAACCGGCTAGCCGGGGAAGCCCAGCCTGAAGAACCCGCCTCTGTGTTAGCCTGCCGGCACGATGGGTGACGGCGCAGACCGGCCTCTGGATCGCGCACTCGAGGGTTGGGCATCGGGCTCGTTGGAGGGCGGCCTGCGCGCCGCGCTGTCCGTGCTCGAGGTGCAGAAAGAGAGCGCGCTCGCGTTGCTCGCTTGCTCGTACCTCGGCGGAAAACTCGGCGATCCGCAGGCGTTCGCCGACGGGCTTCGGGCGGCCGCCGAGCGCGCCACCGAGGGTGGTCAATTGCCGCTGGCGATCGTCGCGGGGGCGCTCTCGCGCGAACTCGGGCTCGACCCCGGACCCCTCTTCGATGCTGCAGCTGCTGCGTACGGCAAGGGTTCAGCGCGGCTGAAGCGCCAGGCACCACCCGCGCTCCCGGGCGGGGCGCTGAAACGCGGTTCGGTGCCGGATTCGCTCTCGGGGAAAGCCCTCCTCGACCGCGTCGAGAAGGCGGTGCGCGCTTCTGCCGAAGAGCTGCTCACGGTGCACGCGCACGGGCCGTTGTCGCCCGCGCCGCTCTTTTCTTCGCTCGATCAGGCGGCGCTCCGCGCGTTCATGGAGATCTTCGAGCCCCGCGTGCTCTCGGCGGGGGCCCCCGTCGTCGAGGAAGGGACGTTCGGCTCCGACGCGTTCGTGGTCGCTCACGGGGAGCTCGAGGTGACGCGTCACGGCGCCGGTGACGCGGACCCGGTGCACCTCGCGCGGCTCGGTGCCGGCGCCCTGGTCGGAGAGATGGCGCTGCTCTCGCGCGCACCGCGGGCGGCAACGGTGGTGACGGGCGGGCCCTCACTCTTGCTCACGGCGAGCAAGGCCGCGCTCGACGTTGCCGTGACGAAGAGTCCGGCGCTCGGCCGAGAGTTCGCCGAACACTGCCGCCGGCGTATGCTCGACACGCTCGGCAAGGTGAGCCGGATCCTCCGTAGCGTGAGCCCGCTCGAGCGCGCTGATTTCGTGCAGCGCTTTTCGATCCGCGCGTACGAGCAGGGTGAGCGCATCATCCAGCAGGGGTACCCGCCGGAGGGTCTGTTCTTGATCGCGTCGGGTCAGGTCGCGGTCGTTCACCAGGATGAAACCGGCGAGGGCACGGTCCTCGCGCGGCTCGCTCCGGGCGAAACGGTCGGGGAGGTGGCACTCGTTCTCCGTCGTCCGGCGATTGCGGACGTGGTGGCGAACCATCCGACCGTGACCCTGTTCTTGCCGGACGACCGTTTTCTCGAGATGGCGCGCGCGCACCCGAAGGTCATGGTCGACCTCTACGAGCTCGCGGTGGGTCGCGATCAGGAGACCGCCGCGGCAGTCGAGATCGAGGCGGCGGAGCTCGACGACTCGATCCTGGTCTAGACCCTACGGCCCGCCAAAACGGGTCCACGGCCTTCCACCGGACGTTCGCCTTGACGGCCCGCGGGCCTGACGCTACTCCCCGCGCCATGTTCGCTCATCCCGCTCGCTCGTGGGTCTCCCAGGTTCTTCTCCTCGCCGCGTCGCTTTGCGTCGCGCTGCCGGCCGCCGCTCAGCAGGCGGCCGCCCCGCACATGCGTGTTGCGGTGGTCGACACCCAGCGCGCCGTGATGGAAACCGAGGACGGGCTTCGCCTGCAGGCGACGTTGAAGAAGCTCTTCGACAGCCGCCAGCGGGAGCTCGACAAGAAGCAAGAGGATCTGCAGAAAGAGCGTGAAGACATCGACAAGCAGAAGGACACGCTCAGCAAGGGCGTGCTCGCGAAGCGCTTCGACAAGTGGCAGCGCGAGATGGTCCAGCTTCAGCAGGTCTTCGTCGAGTACAACAAAGAGCTGCAGAAGAAGCAGAACGAGCTCACGCAGCCGATCTTCCAGAAAGCGATGGGCATCATCCGGCGCCTGGCGACGCAGGACGGCTACGACGTCGTGGTCGACAAGCAGGCGGTGCCGTACGTGCGGAGCGATCTCGACGTCACCGACAAGGTGATCACGCTCTACAACCAAGGCGCTCCGGGTGACGCCGGCGACGCGAAAGCCGCACCGGCGGGCGCTACGCCGAAGCAACTCACGCCGCCCGCGCTGACGCCCCCCGCTGCACCCAAGTGACTCTCGCTGCGAGACTTACGGATGACGACGCTTGTTCGTTTACTTTGCATTTCTGCTGTAGCCGTCCTTTCTGCGTGCGGCAGCGACACTGAGGAGCAACCGCTGCCCGATCCGGGGCCGGCTGAGCTCGACGACGATCTACCGGTGGCGCTCGTGGAAGGCCCGGCACCCACCCCGCCGATGGGGTGGAACAGCTGGAACGCGTACCACTGCGACGTCACCGAAGATCTCGTCAAGGCGGCGGCCGACGCGATGGTCGACTCGGGGATGGCGGAGGTCGGCTACGAGTACATCAACATCGACGACTGCTGGATGCAGGTCGACCGTGACGCCGACGGCGTGTTCGTCCCCGATCCGGACTTTCCGAGCGGCATCGCCGCGCTCGCCGACTATGTTCACGAACGGGGGCTCAAGCTCGGCGTGTATTCCGATCGCGGCAGCCAGACCTGCGGGCACCGCGCGGGCTCGCTCGGCCACGAGGTGCTGGACGCGGAGACCTGGGCGTCCTGGGGTGTCGACTACCTGAAGTACGACAATTGCCTGACCGCGGAAGACGAAGCGGCGGGTGAGGGGACGCCGGAGGCCCGTCAGGCCGGTTATCAGCGCATGCGCGACGCGCTCGACGGCGTCGAGCGACCGATCACCTTCAGCATCTGCGCCTGGAGTTTCTTCGAGTGGAGCACCTCGATGGGGCAGCTCTGGCGGACGACGACCGACATCACCGCGGTGTGGGACACGTCGATCCCCAGCATCGACATGCCGAATCAAGGGTCGATCATGACCATCGCGCGCTCGACGCCGCCCCTGGCTCCGTACAACGGACCGAACGGCTGGAACGATCCGGACATGCTCGAGGTCGGCAACCTCTTCAGCATCCACAAGGACGCCGAGTCGCGCGCGCATTTCAGCCTATGGGCCATCATGTCGGCGCCGCTCATCGCGGGCACGAACCTGGCGACGATGACGGAGCACACGCGCGAAGTGCTCACGAACGAAGAAGTCATCGCGGTGAATCAGGACGCGCTCGGCATCCAGGGCATACCCGTGCGCGACGAGGGCGACCTGATGGTGTGGGCGAAGCCGCTGAACGAAAGCGGCGCCCGCGCGGTGGTGCTGCTCAACGCGGGGACCAAGGTGCGCGACATCACGGCGCACTTCGCCGAGGTCGGGCTCAGGCGCGGGGACGCGACGATCCGCGATCTCTGGAAGCACGAGGATCTCGGTACCTTCAAGGACAGGTACACGGTCACCGTCGGCGCCCATGACGCGGTGATGCTGAAGATCACCGGCAGCGAGCCGAATCGGCCGCGCGGCACCGCCTACCTCGGCGACCACCCGACCATCTACGCGGCCAACGGGCTCGGACCGGCGGAGCCGAACCGATCGAACGGCGGCAAGGAGGCCGGTGACGGCGGTCCGATCACGATCGGCGGCCAAACGTTCGCGAAGGGCCTCGGGATCGCCGCGCCCTCCGCGCACATCTACCGGCTCGGGCCGGATTGCACGACGTTTCGCGCCGCCATCGGCGTCGACGACGACCAGGCCGAGGAGGGGACGATGGTCTTCGAGGTGTGGGCCGACAACGAGCGGCTCTTCCAGAGCGACGTGAAAACGGGAGCGGACGACGCCGAGGAGATCGAGGTCGACGTGACCGGGAGGAGCCGCATCAAGCTCCGGGTCACGAACGGCGGTGACGGCACGGCACGCGATCGCGGAGCCTGGGCCGACGCCCGCGTCGAGTGCGCCGAGTAGCTACGGGCCGCCCGACACCGGCCAGCCGTCGGTGTCCCACGCGATCTCCGAGATGCGGAGGATCGAATTGCCGTTCTGGTTCTCGTCGTACGAGTGATAGAGGTTGTAGGCCTTCGTTCCGCTGAAGACGACGGCGTTGTGTCCGGGGCCGTGCCATCGCCCTGCACCTTCGACGAGGAGGGTCCCGCCGCCCTGCATCATCTCTTCGCCGTCTTTGTCGACGTAGGGCCCGGTGACCGCCGTCGAGCGGCCGACGCGGATGTTGTAGTCGCTGTCCACGCCCTGGCAGCAGGTGTCCCAGGAAACGAACAGGTAGTAGTACCCACAGCGACGGACGATGAATGGCGCCTCGAGGGCGCCGCCGTTTTGCGGGCGCGCGGCGAGCGAGTGGAGCATGGTGCCCGAACGCGCGCCGGTCGAATCGAGCGGGACCATCTTGATCCCGCCCCAGAAGCTGCCGAACGCGAGCCAGGGGTTGCCGTCGATGTCCACGATCGCGTTCGGATCGATGGCGTTCCAGTTGTCACCCGACGTGTTCACGTTCGAGCAGACCACCGAGCCTTGATCGGCGAAGCTGCCGCTGGCGAGCGACGCGCGCGTGGCGTGTCCGATGCACGAGCGGTTCTGCCCGAAGGTCGACGCCGAGTAGTAGAGGTGAAACTGGCCGCCGAAGTTCGAGATGTCGGGCGCCCACAGGTTGGTCGCGCCGGGCACCGAACTCGAGATCCAGCTCGGGTTCGCGGTGAAGACGGCGGAGGCGCCCTGCCACGAGAGCATGTCGTCCGAGGTCTTCGCGGCGACGCGGTTGCCGGTGTGGAACATGTAGAACTGGCCGTCCTCCTCGATCATCACCGGGTCGTGCGTGCCGAGGCTGCCGCTCAAGGTGAGCGCTTGGGGCGGGTTTGCCGCATCGAGCACCGCGACATCGCAGCGATCGTCGCCGACCACGCCGGCCGAGCCGCCTGCGCCCGCGCTTCCCGACGCTCCCGCCGACGCGCCGCCCATTCCAGCCGTAGCTCCTGCCGTGCCGCCGTCGCCAGCCGCGGCACCCAGACCTGCCATCCCCGCGAGAGCTCCGTCGCCCGCACTCCCCGAACTGCCGCCGCCCGCACCGGCGCCGCCGAGCCCTGAACCTGCCTGGCCGCCGGTTCCGGCGACCGAAGCGCCGCCGGCACCGCCCGTGCCGCCCCCGCCGCTAGTGCTTCCCGCGGCGCCGCTCTGCCCGGAACCCGCCGTGCTTCCGCCGATTGCGCCGCCGCCGGCGGCACCGCTTCCGGCACCGCCCGTCGCGCCCCCTGATCCACTGGTCCCTCCGGCGGCTGGCTCGGGTTCCCCTTCGAGGGAGCAGCCTGCTCCTACGAGGGAGAGGACTGCGGGGAGAACGAGCCAGCGGCGGATCACGGTGACTTGTTTTCATGTCTGCCGCGCAGGCCCCGATCAATCAAGGGAATCGAACCAGTAGAAGCACGTAGGTTCGCGTCAGGATGGAGCTTTCCACCCGAGCATAATTGCAAGGCTGTGACTGCTCGACCTCGGATCCGGCTACCAACGAAGGTCAGGTGCGCCAACCGATCGCGAGAAGCTCGAGCGGTACCTCGAGGGGATCCGGCAACAGGAAACACAGCTCGCTGCGAGCGGTGGGCGCGCTTGCTGGGCTCTTCGCGCCGCTCGTCCTGTCGTGCTCGGCGGAGGTCCCGGTGAACCCGACCAGCAACGGCGGGATGCCCGGCACCGGAGGTGCGACTGCAGGCACGAGTCCGATCGGAACCGGAGGTGTCGCCGGCATGCCGGCCACGGGCGGTTCCGCCGGACTTCCGAGCGCCGGCGCCGCGGGATCCTCGGCGGGAACGGCGCCGGGATCAGGCGGCGACGGCGGGAACTCCACGACGGGTGGCGCAGGCTCGGCCGGGGCTAACGCGGCAGGTTCGACGGGCGCGGCTGGCTCGGAAGCGCAGGGTGGCGCCGGTGCCGGCGGCGCGGGAGCAACGGCCGGCGCCGGGGCGGGCGGTACTGGTCAGGCGGGTAGTTCGGCGGGCGGAGCTGGAGCGAGCGGTGCCGGTGGCGCGACACCGAGCGCCGGTTGCGGAACACCGACGAGCGCTGAGCTCGGCGCGTGGGTCGAACAGTCGACGATCGACGTGCGCGGCGTGGCACGCCGGTGGTGGGTGTGGCTGCCGATGGGCTACGACCCGACGCGCGCGTATCCGGTCGTGTTTCTCCTTCACGGCTGCGGGACGGAGACGAACAACGTGCCCATGCAGCGCGTGACCGGGGACGACGCGATCCTCGTGCGGAGTGTTGCGGTGGAGGATTGCTGGGACACGGCGGCGAACGGCCCCGATGTCGAGCTCTTCGGCCTTCTGGTGACGGCCGCCGAGACAGGTTTCTGCGTCGACAGCGGGCGACGCTTCGGTGTCGGGTACAGCAGTGGTTCGTGGCTGATCAACGCGATCGAGTGCGAGGACGGCAGCTTGCTCCGCGCGGCGGCGACCGTCGCCGGTGGCACGCCGGGGGCACGCAATTGCATGGGGCGCATCGCACGCCTGTTCATCCACGATCAGGACGACATGGACAACGACATCAGCGGCAACATCACCGAACGCGATCGGTTGATCGAGCTCAACGGTTGTGATGCTGTGACTCCGCCTGTGCCTGAGGATCCGGCGCCGTGCGCTCGCTATCAGGGTTGCGACGAGGGTTATCCCGTCGTCTGGTGCGAAACGACGGGCGAAGGCCACGACCGCCAGGACACCCTCGCGTCCGAAGCGGCCTGGGGCTTCTTCACCGCGTTCTGACCGAAACGTCCCCGCGTGCGGCATTGCCGCGTGACACGGAAGAGGCTAAGTTCGAAGATCGGGAATGCGTGCCGGTCTCGGACTCGCGGTTCTGTCGTCGATGACATCCATCGCGTTCGTGGGATGTCGCATTGATTACGACGAGGTGCCGAGCCTTCTGCTCGCGAGTGCGGGCAGTGGCGCGCGGGGTGGCTCGCCGGGCACCGGCGGCACGTCTGACGAGATACCCGTGGGCGGCGAGGCCGGTGCTCAGTCGAGCGGCGTCGGCGGCGCGATGGGTGGCACGTCGGGTGGCAAAGGAAGCGGAGGCACTGCGACGAGCGGCGGTACGGGCAACGCCGGCGGCGCGGCGGGCTCGGGGACTGGCGGCTCGTCGGCGTCGGGTGGTACCGGCGGCTCGGGCGGTTCCGCTGGCAAGGGGGGCTCAGGTGGTTCGTCGGGCGCGCCCGTCGGCGGCTCCAGTGGAAGCGGTTCGGGCGGCTCGAGTGGCACAGGCGGAGCGAGCGCGGGTTCGGCAGGTCAGGGCACCGGCGGCTCCGCTGGTTCCCCCAGCCTGCCCGACTGCGTGACGAGCGACTTCAACGGCTCGACGTACCTGCTCTGCGCGCCTGAGTTCACTTGGGTTGCGGCGCGCGATGCCTGCGCCTCCGTAGGCATGGAGCTCGCGCGGGTGGACGACGCGACGGAGAACCAGTGGCTCTTCGACAACGCCTTCGATCTGGACACGCCGAGCGACGGCCTGTGGATCGGTGGCTCGGACGAAATCGTCGAAGGTGAATGGCGCTGGTCCGATGGCACGCTCTTCTGGCTCGGTGACAATGGGGGCATGGCTCAGGGTGGGCTCTACACGAACTGGTACTCGAATCACCCGGGTGGCAACACGGCGAACGACTGCCTGGTCATCGACCTCGGGCTCGACACGATGCCAGGCTGGTACAGTGACCGCTGCGACTCCGGGACCAACGTGTTCGTCTGCGAGTCGCTCTGAGCCGCTCGCGGTGCGGCCCAGGGCAGGACAGTCTCCGTCTAGACTGGCACACGTTGGCACCAACAAGGTCAGCTGATCCCCATGTTGAGGCGCTGATCGGCGGACGAGGAACGGCACGCGCTTTGCTCATCTCGACGCCATGAGAAACGCGGGGTCCATTGCTTTGGTGGTCGGCTTGCTCGCGATGGGGGCATGCGGGGGGCGCTCCAGCGAAAGCCCTGCGCCCTCGGAGCAGCCCACGGGCGGGACCTCGAGCGGAGGCCGCGGCGGTACCAACACGGGTGCCGACGGCGGCACGGTCTTCACCGGTGGCGGTCCTCCGACGACGGGCGGCAACGGGGGAACGGGAATCGGGGCAGAGGGCGGCACCGTGTTCACGGGAGGGACCGGCCCCACTCCGGCGGGCGGTAACGGTGGAGGTGGCGAAGCCGGGGCGTCGTGCATCCCGTCCTGTCCGGAGGGTGACACGCAGGTGAAGGATGCCAACTCTTGTCCGGGGGGCTGGACTTGCGTTCCCCGTCAGTCGTGCGGCACGATCATCTATTGCACTTGGTGGTGCGAATCCTTTCTGATCACGTGCGATCCAGGTGACGAGCGCATCGAGGGCGAATGCCCGTCCGGAAGCACCTGCTACGAGATCTTCGGCTGCGGAAATAGGTACAACTGCGTCGTGGGGGGGCAAGAACCGACCGGCGAGGGCGGCGCGGCAGGCGCAGCGGGCGCAGGTCCCTAGTCCCCAACGCCCGAATTGCTCGGACCACGAGAGGGGATTCACACTGTGCGACGGGGTCACACTCTTCTGCTCGACAACGTCGCCGAATTGCGTGCTTTCCCTCGGCACCGCCCATGGCAAGCCGATTGCAGGACGCTGGCCATGATGCGCTGGGCTTTCCTTGCTCTTGCCGTCTGGCCGGCGCTCGCTGCCGGCACCGGTTGCTCGTCGGGGAGCTCCTATCCTTGCTCCGGCACGCCTTGCTCGAACGAAGGCGAAAACACCTGCCAGGGGTCCGAGGTGCTGCATTGCACGTTGGTCGTCAGTGACGGTTACGACGAGCCTGCTTGTCAGGCCCTCGTCTGGCGGCCCTATACCGATTGCGACGACGCCGACGACGCGGAATGCTCGGCCGGTGCCTGCGTGCGCGAAGAGGGTCGCTGTCCAGAAGGGTCGCTCGGCTTTTGCGACAACGGCGCGTTGCAGAAATGCCACGGCGATCGGCTGCTCGCCCGCACCGAGGACTGCGGAACTCAGGGCCTGACCTGCTTCGATGTTGACCGGCCCGGAGGAGAGGCGGACGGCGTGTGCGCGCTCAGGAACGAACCGTGTGTCGACCAGACGGACTCGCACGGGCTCGAATGCCAGGGGAATACGTACGTCATCTGCGACGACGGCTACCCGACCTACGAGCGCGCTTGCGGCGAGAACGAGCGCTGCTCGGAGCAGTCGGGCCTACCGGAGTGTGGTCTTGCCCTGCCGTGTCCGCCCGACGAAACGAACCTCTGCTCGAACGATCAGGTCTACGGTTGCCAGGTCTCGTCGACGCCCACCGTGCGCCGGGATTGTCGAGCCACCGGCGCGGTCTGCACGAGCGTCGAAGGGCGCTCGCTCTGCTCGTTGCGACCGGAAGGACCCCCGGCCCCGACCTTCGTGGCGATCGCCGGGGGCACCTTTGCCATGGGGCCGCGGGGGGTGACCCACGAGGTCACCGTGAACGGCTTCGAAATGATGGATCGAGAGGTCACGGTCGGCGCGTACACGGGTTGCGTTCGAGCCGGTTCCTGCACGCCGCCCGACATGAGCGGATTTTACTGCAACCAGTACGACGTCCCTCATTGGGATCTCGACGCCGACCTTCCGATAGTGTGCATCGGCACGGAACAAGCCGCTGCGTTTTGCAGCTTCCTCGGCGCGCGGCTTCCCTTCGAGAGTGAGTGGGAGTTCGCAATGCGAAACGGCGGAGAGGACGTTCTCTTCCCGTGGGGCGCGGACGCCATCAGCTGCGACCATGCGATCGTTTCGGGTTCGCAGGACTCCGGTTGCGATCGCCGGGAACCCTGGCCGGGCTGCAGCCGTGACGACGACCGGACGAGCGCGGGCATTTGCGACCTAGCAGGCAACGTGCGGGAGTTCGTGCTGAACGAAACCCTGCCGGGGGCCACCTTCGCACGCGGCGCGAGCGGCGAGTCGGGCGCTGCGGCGCAACTCCGGGAGCCCGCCCAGTCGACGGAGTTTGGTCACGATACTTTCGTCGGCTTTCGCTGTGCCCGCTAGGCCGCGGGTGCACCCACCCGCGCGACACCTCATTCGGGCGCAAGGATGACGTTCATGACCTTCTCGCCGTTGGTCTCGTGAGCTGGGGCCGTGTTGCCCGCATGGTACTCATGAGCGTGGAATCCCGCCTTGACGAAACAAAGCTGCAGCGTGTCGTCCTTCATGCTCATGCCCCAAACGATGAGGCCTGTATCGAACGCACCGTTTGCGTTGGAGATGGCCCGCGGCTCCTCCGTCGCCGGAACTGAACACCCTTGATGGAAATGGTCTCTTCCTATCTTGGCGAAGATCTTTGCATCAGGGATCGGGGGATTCTGCACAGGATTCGCTGAGCTATCGAAGGCGTGCCGACTCTCCGCTCCCTCGGCAATCGTGCCGTGAAATTCGACACCCCGCTCACCGCATGCGGTGGCTGCGGTCGTGATGAGGAGCACCACGAGCCTGCTGATTTGGGGCCCCATCACGAACCTCGAAAGCGGCGCTCCCGCGGTCGCACTGGTCGTTCAGGCACTCGGCGCGCGGGACGCGTCCCCGCCTGACGGTCGGCGTGCTCCGGTGGCACGAGGCAGTTCGGGCTCTTGCCGATCAGGTCGGTTCGCTTCGCGAGCCGTAGCGCCTCGCGCGCGAGCGGCCACTGCTTCTCGTCCCACCACAGGATCAGCGCCTTCATCATGCGTTTTTCGCGCAGGTCGCGCACCACGGGTACCGGTTCGCCCGACAGCGGATCGATGCCGGTGTGGTACATCGCGGTCGCGATCGCCATCGGCGTCGGGATGAAATCCTGGATCTGGCGCGGCCGCATGTTCCGCTCCTTCAGGTACCGCGCGAGCGCGATGGTGTCCTTCAGCGTCGAGCCCGGGTGGCCGGTGATGAAGTAGGGGACGAGGTACTGCTCCTTGCCGGCGGCGTCGCTCGCCTGGCAAAACGCGCTGGCGAAGCGCTCGTAGCTCTCGATTCCCGGCTTTTTCATCTTCTCGAGCACCTTCGGATCGTTGTGCTCGGGAGCGACCGAGACCTGTCCTCCGGTGTGGTGCTCGGCGAGCTCGCGGATGAACTCGGGGCTCCGCTCGGCGAGGTCGTAGCGCACGCCCGACGCGATGAAGGTCCGCTTCACGCCCTTCTCTCGGCGGACGGCGCGAAGGAGTTCGAGCAGCGGGCCGTGGTCGGTGACGAGGTTGTCGCAGACCTTCGGGTGCACGCAGGAAAGCCTTCGGCACGAGCTCTCGATGCGTTCGTCCTTGCAGGCGAGTTTGTACATGTTGGCGGTCGGCCCGCCGACGTCGGAAAGCACGCCGTTCCAGCCGTCCATGCGCGAAAGCTTCCGCACCTCGGCGAGGACGCTGTTCGCCGAGCGGCTCTGGATGATGCGCCCCTCGTGCTCGGTGATGCTGCAGAACGTGCAGCCTCCGAAACAACCGCGCATGGTGACGATCGAGTGCTTGACCGTGTCGTAGGCCGGGATGCGCTCACCGCGGTAGCTCGGATGCGGCAGGCGCGTGAACGGCAGATCGTAGAGCTCGTCCATTTCCGCTTCTTCGAGCGGGAGTGCCGGCCGGTTGAAGTACACCGCCTGATCGCCGTGTGGCTGGAGCAGCGGCCGCGCATTGTGCGGATTGGTCTCGAGCTGGAACGCGCGCGACATGGCGGCGAACGCTTTCGGATCGTCGCGAGCTTGCTCGTAGGACGGCAACATCACGGTCCGACCGTCGGTGACGAATCGGCTTTCGGCGATGCCGCGCCATTCGGTCGGGTTGTTCTTGACGTGCGCCGTGCCGCGCACGTCCGAAAGCGCGCGCAGCGGTTCGCCGGCGTTGAGCCGGGCGGCGATCTCCCACGCCGCGCGCTCGCCCATGCCGAATACCAGGAGGTCCGCCTTGGCATCGAGCAGGATCGAGCGCCGCACCGAATCGGACCAGTAGTCGTAGTGGGCGATGCGGCGGAGCGACGCCTCGATCCCGCCGAGCACCACCGGCACCCCGGGAAAGGCCTGCCGGCACAGGTTCGCGTACACGATCGTCGCGCGGTTCGGCCGCTGATTGGGGCGGCCGCCCGGCGAATACTGATCTTCGGCGCGCACCTTCTTCTGCGCGGTCAGCTTGTTCAGCATCGAGTCGAGATTGCCCGCGCTGATGCCGACGAACAGCCGCGGAGCCCCCATCCGGAGCAAGTCGTTCGGGGTGCGCCAGTCGGGTTGGGCGATCACTCCGACGCGGTAGCCACGCCCCTCGAGAAAGCGTGCGACGAGGATCGGCCCGAAGGCGGAGTGATCCACGTACGCGTCGCCGGTGACGATGAGCACGTCGAGTTCGTCCCAACCGCGCGCGCGCATTTCCTCGCGGTTCGTCGGCAGGAACGCCGAAGCGGGCAGCGCGGAACGCCCCGCGCGGCCCGTGCGGAGTGAAACCGGCTCGGCCATCGGATTGCGCCTCGCGCTACTTCTTGCCTTCGAACAGATCGTCGAAGGCGCGCTCGAAATCGTCGTCGTCGTTCACGGCGCGCTGCGGCGGCTTTTCCTTCGGTGGCGCCACGCCCGGCTCGAGCGCGCCGATGCGATCCGCCACGTCGCGATACCCCGGATCACGCCGCGCGATCTTCTGGAAATGATAGAGCGCCTCCTTGCGGTTGCCCTTCATCTCGTAGACCGTGCCGAGGTCGTAGTAGAGGTTCATCTCCTGCTCGACCGTCTTCGATTGCGCGGCGAGCGCGCGCACGTAGGATTCCGCCGAGCGGTCGAGGTCGTTCCGCTCCAGGTAGATGAGCCCGATCATCGCGTAACACATGCATTCGCGGTGGGGATCGCGGGCCGCCTGCTCGAACTCGGTGACGGCCTCGCTGATCAGCCCCATTTCCTTGTACGCCACGCCGAGGTCGTAGTGCGTGGCACTGTCGGCTTCCGCGACCTGCGCCTTCACGCCCGCCTTGAAGTTCCTGAACACCTGGTCGACATCGACCTCGCCCACCATGCTGGAGGTGACCTGGGACGCGGCGAAACTATCCGGCGGAAGGTCGACCTGATCGAGCGCGTCGAGCGACGCCGCCACGTCGACGTCCGGGATCGGCGGGGCGCTTGCAGCGGCGCCGAGCATCGAGCGCTCGATGGTTTGGCTCGCACCCGACGCTGCGATCGACTCCTCCACCTCGCGGAGCCGCTCGAGCACGAGCCGGTGCTTGGGCGTCTTCTTGAGCTGCTCTTGCAGGATCGCGCGGGCATCCTCGAACAGGCCGCGCGCGCCGAAGAACTCGGCTTCGTCGAGGGCTTCTTCGAGCGCTTCGACCTCGGCCGAGACCCGTGACACCGGCTCGGGTTCCTCGACCACCGAGATCTCGTCGATCACGTCGCCCGGCGACGAGCCCGTCTCCATCAGCGGGAAGCTCGGGAGCGGCACCTGGGAGTCAGGGCCCGGCGGCGGCTCGCTGGCGAACGGCTCGTCCACCATCATCAACTTCGGCCCGGTCGTGTTGGTGGTCCCGCGGTGCAGCGCCTGATCCGCACTCACTTCCTCGAGGTCGTAAGAAGGCAGCGGTGCGTCGGGGTCGAAGGTGTCGAGCGCCGTTCGGCCGCGGGAGGTGGTCGTGCTCGTGACCTCGGTGGTCGGGCCGCCCGATGCGGCGGCGGTCCCCAGGTGTTCGAGCATGGCGGTCGCCGCCGCGTGGTGGGGCTCGATCTCGAGCACCTCCCGCAGGAGCGACTCAGCATCCATCATGTCGCCGCGATCGAGGTGGAGCGCCGCGAGGTTCACCGTTTCCGCGATCGCGCCCTCGCGATCGCCCGATTCGATCAGGAGCTCGCGTAGCCGCGCGCGGATGTCGATCGAACGCGGATCGATCTCGAGCGCGATGTGGAGCGTTTCGATCGCCTTCGGGAACAGCCTGAGCTTGCGGAAGGAGTCCGCATCGACAATCGCTTTTCGGGCGTGGGCGCGCGCGTCGAGGTTGGTCGGGCCGTCGCCGACCTCTTCGACGAAGTCGCTGCGCTCCTCCACCACCACGACCTCGGGCGCCATGCTCGGCGACGAGCGCCCGGTCTTGCTGGGCGAGGAGTCCTCCGTGACCTCCATCACCGCGTCCGAAATGCTGAGCGGGATGCTGGAACTCGGGCTCGTGCCCGAGCCGGGCGGCGCCGAACTCGAACTCGGCGCCCGGACGCTTTCGAGCGCCCTCACGCCTTCGTCGTCGGCGGCTATCTGTCGCAGGTGACCGAGCAGCTGCTTGTAGAGGTCGGTCTTGCCCTGCTCGCGGGCGAGACGCGCCATCTCCTTGTAGACCTCGAGCGCCTTGGTCTCTTGCCCGATGCATTGGAAGGCGCGCCCGAGCAGGCCCAGCGTGTCGAGATCACGCGGATCGGCCTGGAAGCAGATCTGCAGTTTTGCGAGCGCTTGCAGCCCATCCTCGCGCGAGCCGCGCTCGAGGTAGAGCTCGGCGGCCACGCGTGCAAAGCGCGTGTCCACGCGAAAATGCAGAATCCGCTCGACGACCTTGAGAGCGTCTTCGCGCCGCCCCAGGCCGAGCAGGAGCTCGGCGGCGCGCCAGAACAAGTCGATCGCCTCGTCCAGGCTCTGGACGCGGCAGCACGCCTCCGCCAGCCGGAGGTGAGGTAGCGGGTTCGACGGATCCAGGGCCACCATCTTGCGGAAAACGTCGATCGCTTCGCGATCGCGCCCTCCACGCTGGAGCCTGGTCGCCACCTCGTCGTAGGCGGCGAGCGCGTCGCTCGTCAGGCCGAGCTGCTCGTAGATCTCCGCGAGCTTCGGCACGATGTGGCCGTACCGATCGCCGAGATCCGGCGCGTGCTTGCGGATCAGCTCGCGGATCTGTTTGTAGACGGCGATCGCCTTGAGCGCGAAGCCCTGGGAGGCGTAGTACTGGCCGACGCGGTCGTACGTCGCGATCGCTTCGGGATAGGCCTGAAGCCGCGCCTGCAGATCCCCGATCTTGAGCAGGGTGCGCGCGTCGTTCGGGTCTTCCTGGATGATGCGCTGGTACTCTGCGATGGCCCGGTCGTACTTCTTTTTCTCGACGTACTTCTGGGCTGCTTGCAGGGTTTTCTCGCGGTCGATGGACACGGGTGGCGTCGGCTCGGGGCGGCTGATGTCGCGCGGGCGCTCGCGCGGAGGGAGCCGCTCCGAAGCTCAGAAGCATAGGTCACGGCGCCCCCTTGGTCAACGCGCCCCCGCGTGACTTCCTGGGAAAACTCCCCGGAAATGGCGTGAGACGCGCCGCGCACCTTTGATTACCATGACGCATGATTCCGTGACGGACAGCGCGCTCTTTTTGGCCAGGATCCGGGAGGCGCGCGAGCGCATCCGGGGGCGGGTCCGGGAGACGCCCTGCCGCGAAAGCGGGCGCCTGTCCGAGCTCACGGGGGCCTCGGTGGTGCTCAAGCTCGAGTCGCTCCACCCGACCGGGAGCTTCAAGGAACGGGGCGCGGCGAACCGCCTGATGCTTCTTACGGAAGCTGAACGGGCACGCGGGGTGATCGCGGCGAGCGCGGGGAACCACGCGCAGGCCGTCGCGCGTCACGCGGCGCTGTTACGCATTCCGGCGACCGTGGTGATGCCGGTGGCGTCGCCGCTCGTGAAGGTGACGGCGGCCCAACACCTCGGTGCCACGGTCGTGCTTCACGGTGCGACGTACGACGAGGCGTCGGACCACGCGCTCGCGCTTTCGAACGAGCGCGGGCTCGTGGTGATCCATCCGTTCGACGACCCCGACGTCATCGCGGGTCAGGGCACGATCGGTCTCGAACTCGCCGAGCAAGTGCCCGATCTCGAGGCGGTCGTCGTTCCCGTCGGCGGCGGGGGGCTGATCGCGGGGATTGCGACGGCGCTGCGCGGTGTGCTCCCGGCGGCGCGCGTGATCGGTGTCGAGTCGCGTGCCTTCCCCGGCATGAACCGTGCGCTCACGCCGGACGACCAAGCGCCCGAGATGCTCGGCGGCAAGACGATCGCCGACGGCATTGCGGTGCGCCGGGTCGGCACGCTCACCGAAGCGATCGTCAAGGAGACCGTCGAACAAGTCGTTCTGGTCGACGAGGAAGAGATTGCCGAGGCGATCCTGATGCTGCTCGAAGGCGACAAGACGGTGGCGGAGGGGGCCGGTGCCGTCGGTGTGGCCGCCCTGCTCGGCGGTCAACTCGACCTCCGAGGCAAGCGGGTTGCCGTGGTCGTGAGTGGCGGCAACATCGACGTCAACCTGGTCGCTCGCATCATCGAACGGGGCCTCGTGCAGACGGGGCGGCGGGCTCGCGTGTTCGTCGTGCTTCCGGACGTGACGGGCGTGCTCGCGGCGCTGACCGCGGTCGTGGCGAGCCTTCGCGCCAACATCCTCGAGATCAATCACGACCGCACCTTTGCCGGGATCGAACTCGGCGAGACGTTGATCGAGGTCGTGATCGAGACGCGCGGTCCGGACCACGTGCGGGAGGTGCTCGAGCGGCTTGCCCGCGAGGGCTACCGCATCCAGAAGCGTATCGAGACGTTCAGCATGCTGCCCGACCCAGGCTGAAGCGCTACGGCACGTGACGGTAGGTGGCGGCGATGAAGGGGATGAACGGCGTCGGTTCGCTGCCGGCGCTCCCCCCGCGCAGCAAGGCGAGGTCGACGCCCCAGCGCCGGCCCGAGAATCGCACGCCGGCCGCGCCCATGATCCCGTGATTCTCGCCGACCGCTTCGCCGAGCGGGACCACGGAGTCTACCTCGAGCAGGAACGACGTGGTCTTCGACACGCGGATGGTCGCACCCGCGCCGCTGAACACGAGCGACGCCGGGCCGAGCAGAAAAATGTTGCTCGAGAGGCTCAGCGTCCGAAGGCACTGCCCCGGCGGATCGCAGAGCGTCGCCGCGAAGCCCGCACGCCCTAGAAACCCGTTCACCTCCGGGGAGCCGAAGATGCCGGTCGCCGATCCGAGGGCCGCGATGTTGAGGCTCGGGCTGCGAAAGACCACGGTCTTGACACTGAGGTCGAGCGGGACGACCGGATCCTCGCCGAGGGGAGGCATCCCGCTCACCGAGACCTGCGTGTCGTCGGTCGGCGAAAAGCCAACCTGCAGGAACACGATCTCGTAGCTCGTGAGATAGAACGAGCCCTTCGGGTTGGTCTCGGCCGTCGGAGAGAGAACGTTGCGATCGGCGTGTGCGTCGCGTCGGCTGAGGCTGTCGGGGCGCGGGTCTTCGGGCGGCGGAGGAGTGGGCTCGATCGGAGCGGTGGCCGCGGGAGGAGCGGGAACGGGGGCGGGAGTCGGAGCGGATGCGGGTGGGGCGTCGGGTGGCGTCGGGGTGACCGCGGGTGGGGGACTGTGACTTCCAGTAGGGGTAGAGGTGTCAACCGGCGTAGGGGGTGCCGGCGGCAAAGGCTGCGCAAGTGCAAGACTTCCCACGGCCGTGGCGAGCACGGAAAATGCCATGGCCCCAGTCGAGGTCATGACCTGATGCGGATTTCGGAACAGGCTCGGCAAGGGCGCGCGATCAGGGTCCCCGGAGGGCCAAACGCGTGCCAGGCTTGGGGGGTGCGCTGGCTCGGTGTGGGACTCCTCGCCCTCCTGGTCGTGAACTGCGGCCGAACGGGGCTCGAGCCTTGGGATGTCGAGGAAGAACAGCCGATCGCGAACGGCGGTACGGCCGGCGTGAAAGGCGTTCCGCCCGTCGAGTGCTGCGATGCCGGGGTCGATGCCGAGGTGCCGGACGCCGAAGTTCCGGATGCCGAGATGCCGGACGCCGAGATGCCGGATGCCGAGATCCCCGATGCCGAGATCCCCGACGCCGAGATCCCCGACGCCACGGTCGTTCCCCACGAGCCCGTCGACCCGGGTCCCGAGCCTTGTATGCCGGTAACCGAGGCGTGCAACGGCGCGGACGACGACTGCGACGGCGTGGTCGACGAGCTTCCGCCCGTAGCGTGCCCCGGTGGTGGCTTCAGCTACTGCATCGCGGGCGCGATGAGCGCTTGCCCTCGCGCTTGCGAGGTCTGTAGACCTGGGGGTGTCGCGGTCTGCCAACATGCAATCTGCACGTACTGGGGGGAACGGGAGTGCGCCGCGGACGGGCAAAGTTTCGGATCCTGTCGCGAGCGACCCGTGCCGTCAGAATGCGCAGAAGTCGCGCGCAAGCACCAGGCCTCGCCGGAGCTCGAGCGCTGTTGCCTCGATAACGGCTATTGTTGCATCGACATGTTCGACTTCGACGGCGACGGGAACGAAACGGAGTTCATCGGCAACTGTGACGCCGTGAGGTGTGATTGAGCCGCGTCTTGCGGGCGGGGGCGGGGCTCGGGCTCCTTCTCGCGATCGTCCTGAATTCGGCTCCGGCGCGCGCCCAGTCCTGCGGCGTGCCGGACGTTGACAGCACCTACCCGCCGAACGGCGCGCCCGTCGTACCCCCGAACGCAACCCTATCCGCGCATTACAGCGTGCCGGCCGAATACGACGGCGAGCCCGTCACGCTCGTGTCGTCGACCGGCGCCACGCCGCCGACCAGCGTGGCGTATGACCAAGCGGAGGTGCTGCTCCGCGCCGTCCCGCTCGAGCCGCTTCCCGCGGGGAGCTACACCGTGACCTTCCCCGCGCTCCGTGGCGCGTCGTCCGGTGTCGGCCTGGGGCGTGCCGTCACGTTCACGGTCGCGGGCCCACCGGACGAAGCGCCGCCGACCTTCGCCGGGCTCAGGTCCGTCACCTGGGATCTGTCGACGGAAACGGATCCCTGCACCGACACGCTCGAGGATCGCATCTATTTCGACTTCGAGCTCGGCGCCGCCACCGACGACGCGGCGACGAGCCTCCTTGCCGTGATCGTGTTCGAGACCGAGCACCCCGGTTCGAGCGCGGCCACGCCGCCGCAGGAGATCGGCATTCATCCGCTACCGGCCAACGGAAAGCTCCGCGTGTTCCGGCCGGCGTCGAGCGCGGGAAAGCGCTGCTTCGCGGCCGTCACGCGCGACCTCGTCGGCTTCGTCTCGGGCGGCGGCAATGCGGAAGTGTGCGAGGAAACGATCGAGCCGCCGTGGTTCGAGGGTTGCTCGGTCTCTCGCGCGCGCGGCGCGAACGCGGCCGGGTGGCTGTTCGTCCTCGCCTTGCTGGCGCTCGGACGACGGGCACGAGCGTAACGTGGTCGTTTCGTCCCGCGGGCTTCGGGCGGCGGGTCCTCTGCCGGTGTTTGGTCTGGTGCTCGCCTTCGCCGGCTGCGACCGGGGTTCGTCGCGGACCTCGCCGGGCAAGGACGGCGAACCGTCGAAAATGGAGGCGAGTGCCTTCGTGTGTGACGGCGGGCTCTGTACGCAGCAGCACGTCCGCTTGCCCGACGACGGTGAGTGGCGCTGCGCCGAGCGGGAAGGGGTTGCCTGGTGCGCCGGTGGAGAACCGGCTGCGGCCGTGGTGACGGTGGCGAGTGACCGCGGGTTCACTTGCGGGGAGCGAAGAGTCCCGCCGAATGCGACGGCCGAGCGACGGCGCGAGCGCGAGCGGATCTGCGTCGACCCGGCTCCCGACGTGCCACGGGGCGCGCGCGGAGCCTACTCGTGTCGCTTCGCGCAAGAGCGCGGCATCCGCCGCGAGTGCGTCGAGAAGGCGCACCCGGTGCGGCCGATTTCGGCCCGTGGCGCGCCGGATTGCTGGCTGGACGCCGACTGCGCGCCGGGAAGGTGCGACCGCGGCCATTGCGTGAGCGGTGCACCGTGATGCGCGCCGTGCGCGGCGGCGCGCTGCTCGTTCTCTCGCTGGCCTGCAATCCGCGAGGGAACGAATCGGTCGAGCGATGGGTGTCGGTGGCGGCCGACCGTCACGGGGGCGTCGATCTCGGCGAAGTGGTGATCACGCCGAAGAGCGCCCTCGCCACGCGTCGGGTCGAAGGTGGGCGACTGCTCCTCGGGCTGTCGGGCGATGACCGGGTGACGATTCACGCGCCGTTCGCGTGCCCGGTCGACGTCGAAGCCGGTGCGGGGCGGGGCGGGGTCGTCGAGCGCAAACTGTTGCCGCTGTTCGAGCTCGGGCCTGCTTTTCGCGTCGTCGGTTTCGACCAGCCGTTCGAGGTCCGCGCCGAGCCCGCGTGCGCGGCCGCACAGGGCGCAACGGTCGAACTCTCCGTCGCGGGCGGTGCCCCACTCGCCCGCCACGTCGTCACCGATGGCGGGCGAACGCTCCGCGGCACCACGGGCGGCCCTCCACCGCTCGCTCCGGGCCTGCCGAGCGGCGTCGTTCCCGTGAGCGCCCACGAGCGCGCCGCCACCCGCATCGAGGCGCGGCTTCGCCTGCCGGACGGCCGCACGCGGGTGCGAGAGCTCGAGGTTTCGGCGACGAGCCGCGCGAGCGGACTCACGACCGTCGCGCTCGACCACCGGGTGTTGCTACGCGGCGAGGCGCTTCGCCTGTCTGAGCGTCCGAAAGGTTCCACGGCGGAGCTTCGCAACGTCGGGTCGCTGTTCGAGCTCGTGCCGGACGTGACAGGACGTTTCGTCGTCACGGGTGCCACCGCCGAGCGTTCCGTGATCGAAGCCGGTCGCTATGACGAGGTCCCGCTCGATTGCGGGCGCTCGGATTGTCACCGCGCGCTCACGGCGAGCGCGGCATCGAGCCCGATGACGCACGCCCTCGCCAACGACCTCGGCCCGCGAGGGCTCACTGACCCGAGCTGCACGCTTGCCTGTCACGCGTCGGGCGAGCCCGGAAGTGACGACGGAGGCTTCGTCGACGTGCTCTCCGACTTCGGCGGCGAGCTTCCGCCCTCGTACAAAGCGCTTCCGCGCGCGTTGCGGCGGCTCGGTGGCGTGGGCTGCCTCGCGTGCCATGGCCCGTCCGCCATTCCTCCGCCGGGTTCGCGCTTCGCCGTGCTCGGCAGCGGCGTGTGCGCGGTCTGCCACGATGCGCCGCCCCGCTATGGCCACGTCCGCGCCTTCGCAGGCACGCGCATGGCCCGCGCCGATCGCGATCCGCGGACCCGCGAGGGAAGCTGCGCGCGCTGCCACACGACCTTCGGTGCCCTCGGTCGCGAGACCTACCGCCCGCCTTCGGGCACGTCGCTCGGGATCGGCTGCACGGCGTGCCACGACGTGCACCCGCATGCCCCCGACGGGTCGAGCTCGTCCGCTCCGACCGCACGCCTGATCCGAGAGCTTCCGCTTCCCAGCACGCTCGGCGCGGTGCCGCCGTCGATGCTCGGATCGAGTCGAGTGTGCCTCGGCTGTCATGCTCCGTCCGAGGGGGCGGCCTGGCCCGAAGCGACCGCCGCCGCCGTGCTGCTCGGGCGCGGTGGCTCGTCGGCCGACGGTGGACCGCTCGCCGGCGTCGCTCCGCACGCGGGTGACGCGCGGGGGTGCCTGTCGTGCCACGCCTCGGGCCCCGAGGGGCTCGGCCGCGGCGCCGCCCACGCTTTCGCGGTCGGTGCCGAGCGCTGCGCGAGCTGCCACGCCGACACACCACGCCGTGATCCGACGCTCGCCGCGCGCGCCGCCTCACTCCTCGACCGCATCGGACGATCCGCGAGCAAGTCGCGTGAAATACCCGCCCACGCAGCGCCTCCCGCCCGCCCGGAGGATCCCGCCCTGGCCCGAGCATTTGCCAACGTCGCCTTGGTCATCGAAGATCCCGCCGCCGACGTGCACAACCCGCGCTTTGCGACGTTGCTGCTCGATACTGCCGAACAATTGCTCGCTCCTTCGTCATCAGGCACGCGCACCACGCACGCTCCATGAACCCCCTTCGCTTCACCGTGCTCCTCGTCGCCGCGACGACCGTCCCGCTCCCCGCGCGCGCCCAGGCTCCCGCGCCACCGCCCCCTCCTCCGGCTGCTGCGGCGCCCGCGCTACCGCCTCCCCCCGCTCCGGCTGCTCCGGGTCCCGCCCCTGCAGCAGTTCCTCCGCCCCCTCCTCCCGCGGCCGCGCCTCCTGCCGCCGCTCCCGCTCCCGTTGCCGTCGCTCCGGCGCCCGCGCCGCCCGCAGAGCCCGCGCCCCCCGCGCCCCCCGCGCCCCCCGCGCCCCCCGTCGAGACACCCCCCCCCGCTGCGCCCAAGGTCGACGCGCAGCAGCGCATCATCCCCACCGGCCGCTTCACCGCCGGTCCCTACGTCACGAGCGCCTTCGGTCTGCGCGGCGGCCACTTCATCAACGTCCTCGCGGGCGGCCGCTTCGGCTTCAACTGGTCGCGCGCCGCAGCCTTCGAGCTCGGCATGGCGTACGCGAACCTCCGCGGCAAGGAAGGCCGGGTCCACAACGTCTTGCCCGAGGTCTCGATGATCTTCCGGATCCCGTTGCCGAGTCCCGTGCTCGGCATGCCGTTTCGCATCGGTGGCGGCTACTTGCCGAAAAACGGCCCCACCCTGCGCGCGTCACTGGGCTTCGATCTCGCGTTGAGCCCGTCGACCATCGTCGAGCTGGCGTTGCTCGAGCCGATGGTGTGGGTCACCCACAATCGGGCTGAACTGTCGCTCAACGTGGGCGGCGGCGCGCGGTTCGGCTTCTAGGACTTGTTGTGCGGGGCTCCGAAGTGGAACGACGGCCGGCTCAGGGTGGGCCGCCTCCCTCGCCGCCGCCGCTGTCTTCGCCGCCCCACCCAGGCGTCCCGTAGACAGGCGCATCGCCGCCTTCGCCTGGCGCTCCGCCGTACTCCGGGCCTCCGCCACCGAAGTCGTCCCACCCGGCGATACCTCCGCTCTGTTGGACGCCACCCTTGCCACCGTCCGCGCCCGCCGAGCCACCTCGCCCACCGCCGGCTCCGCCCGTCATACTGCCGCCCTCGGATCCAGCGCGGCCCCCGGAGGTCGTGGCGCCGGCCGCTCCGCCCTTGCCGGATGACGGCTGACCCGCATCACCCCCGGCGGCAATGAGGCTCGACTCACCCTCGCACGCTCCCCCGAGCGTTCCGACGAGCGTCGCGTTGAACGCGAACATGGCCGCTCGCCCGAGGCGCTTCCTCGGCAGCACCGGCGGGGGCACGTGCGAAAGATCCAGTGCGACCCGGCAAAACGGACACGCGGCCTCGTGGACCCTCACGTGCCTTCGGCACCCAGGACAGGGCGTCAGATGATTCACGAATGACCCTCCATCAGGCCCACGTCACCAAGGCGCCAGCGCGCGTTTCCGGCGGGCGAGCGGCGTCTCGCCGGTCCAGCGTCTGAACGCACGGTGGAACGACTCGACGTGCGAGAAGCCGAGGCGAAACGCCACGTCTTTGAGCGGTGTTTCGGCGTCATCGACGTAGTTGAGCGCGAGCAGTCGCCTCGTGTCGTCGAGCTCTTCCAAGAATGTCGTCCCCTCCTCCTCCAGCCGGCGACTCAGCGTGCGACGGCTCATGCGGAGCGCTCGGGCAACGCTCGGGACCGTCGCGCCTCGGGCCTGCTCGATCTCCTCCTCGATCAGGCGCCGTACTCGGGCTTTGAGGGCGCGGGCGGCGGAGAGGTCCCCGAGCAGCGAGTCGACGCGCTCGCAGTGCGCCGCGTGAAGCACCGAATCGGCACCCGGCATCGGCGCTCTCTCGTAGGCCCGATCGAACGCGTACGCGAAGAACGGGGCGTCGAACTTCAGCGTCGCATCGCCGAAGCACCGCCGGTACTCGCCGAGATCACGCGGCGGGGCGTAGGGAAACCAGCACTCGAGCTGCGATCCCGGCGAGACCTGGTCCGACAGGTGCACCTTGTAGAAGGCTGAAATCGCGAAATCGGCGCCCTGGCGCGTCCACGTGGTTTCGCTCAATCGGATCACGGCATGCCGGCGCCACCGCTCGAACCGAATCGAGAACGAGTCCGAGACCAACCTCGTGTAGCGGGACGCCACGTCCACGGCATCGCGCACGGTCGGGGCCGAACGCACCGCGTAGTCGAAGGGTCCGCCTTCACCAAAGCTCATGAAGCGGCCGAGCTTCAGCCCGAGCCTTTCGTCGCCGAGGTGCTCCACGGCACCGTCGAGCATCGACTGCGCCGCCGCGAGCGAAACGCGACCATCGGCACTCACGGACCAGAAGTCGTGTGGCACGAGATCGCGGTCGAGCCGGCGCGTTTCCACGTAGCGCTTGATGGGCCGCAGGAGGCGGGCTGAACAGGACGGCGCGCTCATATCACCCACTTCGCAACTCCAGTTTACCACGCACGGGCCGTGAACCACCCCGGCACTAGCTTCGTGGGCCACTTCGAGTAGCTGTCCCGGCCAACTGTCGGTTTCAGAGCGCTGATCCGCGGGTGCCGGTGACAGGGTGGTCCCCCGAGGCTCTCGATGAGTTTGCTGTATCGTGCTGAAAAGGTTCACGTCGTCGCGGTCGTGATTGCTTGCTGTTTCGCGATCGCGAACAGCGGGTGCTCGGACAACGCGTCGGATGCCGCAGTGCCGGCTGATGGTGCGAGTGGCGCCACGGGTAGCTCGCCCAACGGTGGCGTGGCCGGAACCACGGGAACCAGTGGCGCGGGGGGAACGCTGACTGCTGGAGGTGGCGGCGCGGGGGGAGCACAGACAACCGCTGGAAGTGGCGACGCCGGGACGGCGGGACGCGGGGGCGTGAGTGGGACCGGTGGTGCGAGCGGTACCAGCGGTGGCGCCGCAATGGCCGGGAGCGGCGGGGGCAACGGCGCGACGGCAGGCGCCGCAGGCAGCGCCGGGGCAACGGGGACGAGCGGCGGTGCGGGGGCGGCTGGAAGCGGAGGCAGTGGTGGAACATTTCCCCCCGTCACCGACTTCGCCGAACCGGGCCCGTTCGACGTCACCGAGACGAGCGGCGGACCGTCGTGCACCATCCACCGTCCAACGGACGAAGCGCTCGGCGGCCCCAACCGGGACCTCCGGCATCCGGTCATCACTTGGGGGAACGGTACGGGCACGACGCCTTCCGTCTACGCTGGTGTGCTTCGGCACTGGGCAAGCCACGGCTTCATCGTCACCGCGTCGAACTCGACGAACACGGGCGACGCCGTGGAAATGCTCGCCTGCCTCGAGTGGATCCTCGAGCAGGATTCGGTGTCTGGGCCCTACATGGGACGGGTCGACTCGAGCAAGCTCGGTGCATCCGGCCATTCGCAGGGCGGGGGCGGTACACTGATGATCGGACGCGATGCCCGGATCACCGCAACCGCGCCGCTCCAGCCGTACATTCTCGGCGGCCTCGGGGGCTTCGAGAGCGCGGCCATCACGCAACAAAACGGACCGATGTTCCTGATGTCGGGAAGCGGCGACACCATCGCGACGCCGAGTCTGAACCAGCAACCGATCTTCGACGACACCAACGTGCCGGTCTTCTGGGGCACCCTGGAAGGCGCGACGCACACCGGTACCGCGATCGGCAGCATCGGCGGCTATCGCGGCCCGGCGACCGCGTGGCTCCGCCTCCACCTGATGGGTGACGAAAGCGCGCGAAGCTTGTTCTACGGCCCCGACTGCGGACTCTGCACTGACTCGAGTTGGACCGTCGAACGCAACGGTATCTAGTTAATCCTTTTTTGGAGCGCGCTCTGAACGATGCGCTCGGCACGGAGGAGATCGCCGCGACGGAAGGCGTGGCCGGGCCGCGCCAGCTCGAGCATCGCCGTCAGCCTTCGCTCCATGAAGATCGGGATCATCGCTGCAGCGCCCACGCCGCCACTCGTGGCCGCGAAGCGGCGCGCGAGTGCGTCTTCCACGGCTCCGTACGGCGGACCGACGACCGGAAGGCCCTGACAGGCTGCCCCGAGCACGAGGTCGTCCAGGGACAAGGCGCGACCCAGCTGGTCCGTGGGCATCGGCCCGAGAACGGCGCGCGTGACGAGCGGCGTGGAGCGGCGACCTCGAAAGTGGAACATCGCGCTCTCCGCCCCGGTGGCCACGAGGGCGAGCCAGGTCACGGTGTGGCAGAGCTGTTCCTCGTCCCGGATCTTGTCCAGCGGGCGCGCCCACTCGAGGAACTGCTGGTCGGTCGGCTGTGCCGACCCCGTCCTTGTGCCGAGCGCGGCGATTTCCCTGACCGCATTCAGGCCGCGCCAGCGTCCGCGCATGGTGCGAACCGAGCAGGTCTCGGGCACCCGTCCGTGCTCGACGCCGCGCGTCAATAGCGTCGTTCCCACGGGGCCGACCGTGAGGTCGCCGTTCGTGACGTACCAGAGCGGCGGAGGTTGTGGAGCAAAAACACTGGAATGGGCGCTGGATTGCATGGCTTTTTCGTTCCTCCGCCATTGTCCCGCCCCCCGAGCAGGAGGGCCAAATGGTCGACGCTCGAATCGGGCCGAATGTCCCTCAACGTCGGTGGTGGCGCGTCGGTTCGGTTTCTAGAAGCACACGCTCCCGTGGGCGAGAGACCACTCGGCAGCCGTGGCTCGTGTCGGTGCCGGCGAGAAACTAGGGGAATGTACGGGGTGGGCGCTGGCGCGAACCGTGCTTGGCAGGGCGGCAGAACACCATGTGGCTCAGCCGTCTGCTCGCAGTTCTATTGGTTGCGCTCTTCGCCCTGTCGTCGCGCCCTGCCCGGGCGGAAACGCAGCCCAGTGTGGATCGCATCTGCGACGCGGCGTGGAAGCGGGCTCGATCCTCCCAGGACAACGCGAAGATCTTCGCGGTCATCCGGACGCCTGGCAATCCGGGAACGCCGGACACCTCCAACGGATGGCACCCCGTCGCGAGCTTCGAGGAGCTGCAGGCCTCGGTCTCGAAGGCGGCGGAGTCAGAAGAGATGGCGGTATACGGTCAGGCCTTCGTTTGGGATCTGCCGGGCCACTCCCTCGTGGTCACCATGTTTCACACGAGCTCGTCGGGCGACTGGGAGCACTACGTGGACTACTGCTTTCGTGCGAATGGCACGCTAGCGACCGTTGAATCGACGCTGACGACGTTCTTCGCCGCCAAAGGCCCGGTCCTCAGGATCAGGAAGCACCGGTTCGACGAGAAGGGGAGGGAGCTTTGGGTGCGGACGAGCGTCTACGATGCAAAGACGAGGGAGCCACTGAAGGATGCGCAGTTCGCAGATCAGGACGAGGACATCTTCGAGGCTCGGGCGCACCTTCCATTCCTGGGTCCGCCGGTCCCCTGCCTCCCGCGCGAACCCGAGCCCGTCGTCCTCTCCGGCCTCGTGGAGCGCATGACGTTTCCTGGACCTCCCAACTACGAGAGTATCGCAGACGGAGACCCGGGCGAGACCTTTTGGTTGCTCAAGCTCGACAAGCCGGTGTGTCTAGAGGGCAGCATGGACCTCTCGGGTGAGGTCGACGATGAGCAGCGAAACGGAGTCAGCCGAGTGCAGCTCGTCTTCGAGGACGGGAAGCAGTACGCGAAGTACCGATACCTCGTCGGCCGCCGCGTTCGGGTGCGAGGCACGCTCTTCGGCTCCCACACCGGGCATCACCACGCGCCGATCCTGCTCCACGTCGGCAAGCTGGAGCCGGCGCGAGTCAGGTGATCCAGCCGCCTCAAACCGCGAGCACACGCACGGACGGGAAATAGGTCGAAAGGCGAGTGAGGTCTTCGACGTCGCTCGTGTAGACGACTCCGCTGCCATGGAGCGCCGCGAAAGCCATCACCATCACATCGACCGCAAGCCCTGCGCGCATCCTCGAGTCACGGATCCTCCCCAGCACCATTCCTGCTGCTTCGGCGGCCGCCAGGGAAAGCGGAACGACCGTCACGCTACGCTTGATATCGTCGCGCCGATCGGTCCGACCACGCCACCACTCTGCAATGACCGGTGTCGTGGCGAAGAGCTCGGCGCGCTGCTCCTTCGCTGCCATGAGCAGCATCGTGCCGCGGGGCTTCCTCCGCTCCATCGCGATGAGGGCCCCCGTATCCAACGTCACGCCGATCACGCGGCTCGGGCTCGCTTCCGCTTTCCGCGCGTCATCTCCTTGAGAAACGCAGCGTAGGCGCGCTCGTCTACCGGAGGCGCGTCACGCAGAAGGCGGTGGAGGGCGGCTTGGCGGTCTGCCTCGAGCGCAATCGCCTCGACGAGCGCCGAAACGTTTCCGCCGTACGACCGCTCAGCGGCGGCTTTTAGCTTCTGGAGGGCGATGGGTGAAACGGACACCGAGAACGTCCTGTTGGTCCCCTTGCGTTTCAGCCGCGCCATGGGGCCTTCTTACGATTGTTTTGTTGGTCGCGCAACAAAAGGCATCAGGGTATTCTCCGCGCACCCTCGATCCCGAGACAATCCATGAACGACCTCCGCTCGCTCGTCTCTCGCTCATCGCTCTTCATTGCCGGCCTCGCTGTGGTCGCCTGCGCCGAACCGGCACCGCCCGTCGCCGTAGTGCCAAGCCCGCCGCCGAGCGCGAGCGCCGCGCCGATCATGACCAGCGCCGCAGCGGCGAAAGAGTCGACGTGGGTGCCGTATCCCGCAGCGGCGAAAGGGCCACCGCCGGTACCACCGCCCGCTGGTCAGGGACTCTCGGTCGCACACGGCCGCTACATCGTCGTCGATCAGTTCGGCTACCGGCCCGGCATGGACAAGGTCGCCGTGCTGGTCGATCCCGAGGCCGGCTGGAACGCCGCCGATTCGTACACGCCGGGCCCAGAGCTCGAGGTGCGCAAATGGTCCGACGGCAGTGTCGTGCTGAAGGGACCGAGCGTCGTCTGGAACGGCGGCACCGTCGACGACACGGCGGGCGATCGGGGTTCGTGGTTCGACTTTTCGGCGTTGCGCGACCCGGGCCTTTACTACGTGTTCGACCCCAAAAACGTGCTCCGCTCGCATCCGTTCGAGATCGGCGAGGGCGTCTACAAGAAAGTGCTCATCACGGCGTTCAAGGCGTTCTACTTCAACCGCGCGAACTTCGAGAAAAAGCCGCCCTACTCCTGCGTCGGCAAGCGTTGCTGGTCGCACGGCGCCGATTACCTCGGGCCAGGGCAGGACAAGGAAGCACGCAGCGTCAAGGACCGCGAGAACCCGAAGACCGCGCGTGATCTCTCGGGCGGCTGGTGGGACGCGGGTGACGTGAACAAGTACGTCACCTTCTCGAACGAGCCATTTCACCAGCTGCTCACCGCGTACGAGGAGCGCCCGGCCACCTTCACCGACGATTTCGGGATCCCCGAATCCAAGAACGGGCTCCCCGATCTGATCGACGAGATCCTGGTCGAGCTCGAGTGGTTGAAGAGGATGCAACCCGCCGATCTCGGCGGCGGCGCGCTCTTGAAGATGGGCAACGTGGAATACGGCGACCCGGTGCCCGATCAGAGCCGCTTTCCGCGGTTCTACTATCCACCCTGTTCCTCCTCGACGATCGTGATCGCCGGGCAGTTCGCGCATGCTGCCCTGGTCCTGAAGCACTTCCCCCGGTTCAAGGCCGAGGTCACGAAGCTCACTGAGCGCGCCAAGAGCGCCTGGAAGCACTACCACGCGAACCCGAAGAGCGACGCGTGCGACGACGGCACGATCAAGTCCGGTGACGCCGATCGTTCACTGAAGGAGCAAGAGCAGGCGGCGGTGGCATCGGCCGTGTACTTGTTCGCGCTCACCGGCGACACCGCCTACAGCGACCACGTGAAGCAGCACTACGGCATCACCCGACCGTTCCAGGACGATCGCTGGTCGGTCTACGACCAGAGCCAGGGTGACGCCCTGCTCGACTACACGAGGCTGCCGAAAGCGGATGCGGCCACCAAGGCGGCAATCCTCGAACGGAAGCAGTCACAGGGGAAAAGCGTCGAGATCTACCGCTTTCGTCCCGAGCTCGACCTCTACCGCGCCTACATGAGAAAGGACTCGTACCACTGGGGCAGCAACAACGCGCGCGCCAGCTTCGGCAACACGAACTTCGATCTGATCGAGCACGCGCTCGTTTCCGGCGACGACCGGCGAAGCATCGAGGTGCGCACCGCGGGGATCCTGCACTCGTTTCACGGCGTGAACCCCATGCAGCTCGTCTACCTGACGAACATGTACGCCGACGGCGGCGATGCCTGCGCGGACGAGGCGTATCACACGTGGTTCCGCGACAAGGATCCGAAGTGGGACAACGCACGCACGTCGGAGCTCGGGCCTGCGCCGGGCTACGTCACCGGTGGCCCGAACAAGCGCTTCTGCGAAGGACAGAACCCGAAGGAGCACGCCTGCGCCACGTCGCCCGTCCGCGACCAACCGCCCGAGAAGGCGTACCTCGACGTGAACACGAGTTACGAGCCGCCGAACCAGTACGACAAGTCCTGGGAACTTACCGAACCGGCCATCTACTACCAGGCATCCTACCTTCGCCTACTCGCGCACTTCGTGGACTGACACTGGAACGCGGGCGCCGCGGTGCGCGCTTCGCGGCTCAGCCGGGCGGCTGATTTGCGCGGTCGCCAGCGAGGACGCACATTTCGGGGATACGACGGGCAGTTTCGCGCCGTAGGACTGTCATGGGTTCTCGACAACGCCTGCTACCGCTCTTCGCCTGGACCCTCCTGGCGATGTTCGGCGCCGGGGTCCGCTCCGATCCGGCGCGCGCTCTGGCGTCTCAAGCGGGTGGCGCGCGAGCGTTTCCTTCGGCACCGGTCGCAGCAGACGAGATCGACCCCGAGCAAGCACCGGTCACGAGTCGCTCTTGCGAGCGGGAGTTTGCCCAGGTGCTCACCGAGCCCGCGCTTCCCGGCACGCCGAAGCTCGATCAGAAGCGTCCGGTCGTTCTCTTGTACGCGAAGGCGGAGCCGACGGTGTTCGTGCGGACGCCCCTGCCGCGTGCCCACGGCAGCGAAGTGGCGGAAGCGTACCGCACGCTGCTTTCGACCACGGACTCGCCGTGGAGCCAGCTCCAAAAGCTGTGGACCGTCTTCTCGGCCAATCCCGAACTCGGGCGCGCGGTGCTCCTGCGCGAGGGCTATCTCTACGCAGAGAAGCCGGAGCTGGCGTTCGCGCTGGTCGATCTGGTGGCGGCGCAGCAGCTCTTCAGCGACAAGCAGATCTGGATCCACCGCGGAGAAAAGCTGCTCCACGCCGAGCGCGACAAGACCGGCCGCTACGTGTTCATGGACGGCCCCGAGCGCGGCGAGCGCGTGAAGCTCCTGCTCTTCGATCGCATCGGAACGGGTGAACCGCCGCCGGCGCTGCATCGAGACTTTCGAGCGCTCCGCGCCCGGCTCGGTTTCGATCGCGTGAAGGTGCTCCGCTCGAGCGAGCATCACATGCTGGTGGAGCTCCGCTACGGCACCGAATGGGTGAAGACACTCTTGCGATCACGCGACGCGAGTCTCTCGGTCGAGTGCGAGGCGGTGACCCCGGAGGCGGCCGAGCGCATCAGCGCGGTCCGCAGCGAGCACGGGCGAAAAGAGCGGGTTCTCGCCGCTCTCCGCGGCGCCATCGCCGAAGGGATCGGGGACGGATTGCCGTTCGACGAACCGCTGACGGAGTACGGCCAGCAGGACGGCAAGCTCCGCCGCCGCTGGCACACCGCCTACACCGCAGGCCAGAACGAATACGCGTTCAACAAGGACAAGTACCCGGTGTTCAACGCCCACGGGCACCCGCTCGTGCCCGAGGTGTGCGTCGACTTCGTGTTCGATTCGCTGGAGCGAGCGAGCGGGACCTGGTGGCGTCCGCGGGGTGAGCCGCGCGGGCGCGTGATCGGCGGCATGGACTTCGCAACGCTCGAGGACGAGACGATGCGGCGGGCCACGAGTGTCATCGACTATGCGACCAAGCACCCCGAGTCGTTCGAACTCGACGAACTCGCCGAGAGCGAGCGCGTCCCGTTCAAGCTCGCTCGCCCGCTCGCGGATTTTCTCGTCGCCCAGGCCGACCGCTTCCAGTCGGGCGACGTGGTGCTGATCCGCGGCTATGCGCCCTGGGACAAGCCCTGGAAGCCGCGCATCATGCACTTTCACTCCTTCTTCGTGTACGAGACGGACCCGGTCACCGGTCAGGCCTTATTGCTCGCCGGCAACCCCGGCCGGCCGCTGCTCCAGACCTGGCAATTCGAGGCCTTCCGGACGCCCGAACGGAGCATCTGGTACCGCATTCGCCCGCGCCTCGAGTGGCTCGAATCGATCATCAAGAAGGACGCCGACGTTCCGCGGCTGCCGGCGCCCCCGCCGCTCACGGTGGCGCTCCGTGAGGGGCGCCAGGAATCTGGCTAGAGCATTGCTCGGAACCGGCGTTGCCGGTTCCGAGGCGTGGCTTCGCCACGCGCGCTGCTTCGCAGCGCAGCTCTAGCTCTGTTTCTGGGGGCGTTCCCGCCCCCGCCCCGGCTTCGCCGGTGCGCCCCCTCACCCGCTTCGCGGGTGGTTGGAGCTCCGCACCTTTCCACAGACTACGAGAATACGCTCCAACGCCCCCTCGCCGAGCACCGCCCGCCGACCTATGCTGTCCAGGTGACGCGCTCCGTTCGCTACTTTGCGCCGTTCGGCCCCGGCGGCAGTAATTCGATCGACGAGGATCTCGGTCGCCGCCTGCTTTCCATCGCGCTGTCGAGGGGCGGTGACTACGCCGATCTGTTCTTCGAGTACCGCGCGGGAGGCGGGCTCACGTTCGAGGAAGGCATCACGCGCAGTGCGTCGCGCGGGGTCAGCCTCGGGCTCGGTGTGCGCGTCCAGAAGGGCGATGCCACCGGTTACGCCCACGTGGAGGATCTCGGTTGGGACTCGATGCGGAGGGCTGCCGAGACGGCCGCGCGCATCGCCAGCGCCGGCGCGACGCCTGGGCCCGTGAAACTCGCCCCGCTGTCCTTGCCGGACCGCTACCGGCTCGGCGCGCCGAGCATCGACGTGCCCGGTCTCGAGAAGCGTGCCCTCCTCGAGCGCGCGAGTCGGGCCGCGCACGCGGTGGACCCGCGCATCGTGAAGGTGAGCGTCACCTTCGCCGAGGAGGTGCGAGAGATCCTGATCGTGACGAGCGACGGGCGTACGGCCTACGACGTTCAGCCTTTGCTGCGGTTTGGCGTTTCCGCCGTGGCCGAGCAGGGGACGAAGCGTGAATCGGGGCGAAGCGGCGGCGGTGGCCGAAAAACGCTCGCGTATTTCGACGACAAGACCCCCGAGTGGCACGCCCAGGAGGCCGCCCGTCAGGCACTGGTTCTGCTCGACGCCCGTCCCGCTCCGGCCGGTCAGATGCCCGTCGTCCTCGCCCCTGGAGACAGCGGGATCCTTCTTCATGAGGCGGTGGGCCACGGCCTCGAAGCCGACTTCAACCGCAAGGGAACCAGCAACTACAGCGGTCAGGTTGGAGCGGTGGTGGCGAGCGAACTGTGCACGGTCGTCGATGATCCGACGTTCTTGCAAAGCCGCGGTTCCATCAACGTCGACGACGAGGGGATCGAGCCGAGCCGGAGTGTTCTGATCGAGGACGGGATCCTCCGCGGCTACATGCAGGATCGGCTTTCCGCCCGGCATTTTGGTGTTAATCCGACCGGGAATGGGCGGCGTGAAAGCTTTGCCGCGGCACCCATGCCCCGGATGACCAACACCGTCTTGCTCGCGGGCAAGGACGCCCCCGAGGACATCATCAAGGGTGTTTCCCGTGGGATTTACGCCCGAACGTTCGGCGGCGGGCAGGTGGACATCTCAAACGGGGACTTCGTTTTCTCGCTTACGGAAAGCTACCTAATCGAGGACGGTCGACTAACTGCGCCTTTGAAAAACGTGAACCTTATCGGCAACGGTCCCGAAACATTGCGCGAGGTAACACAGCTAGGTAACGACGTAGCCCTTTCTGATGGCATATGGACCTGCGGAAAAGATGGACAGAGCGTACCCGTCGGAGTCGGCTGCCCAACCCTCAAAATCGGGCGGATCACCGTTGGCGGCACCGAAATCACTCGATAAGGCACTGAGTCGCGCGAAAAGTTTCGTGGCCGTGGTGGGGCACGGTCCGATGCTGGAGCGAGAGGAGGGAGCGGCCACGACGCTCCGTCAGCTCGGCTCGACCGTGCGAACGCTGGATCTTTGGGACGATCCGGTAAACTTGATCGACGAAGACGACGACGAGCTCGAGGTACGACCTCGCGCGCTCGTGTTCGAAGCGCTCGATCGCCCGGACCTCGCGGTGGCGGCGCTCCGCGCCGTACGCAAGGAACCTTACTTCGACAACGTGGGCGCCATCATCGCCGTCACCGTCGGTCAGATCGCCAGGATCGAACCGTCGAGCGGCTTCGATGACTTCGTGCTGCATCCCTACGTGCCGGAGGAGCTCTACGGTCGCATCCGCGCGCTCGAATGGCGGCGCAGCGAATTCGCCACCGAGGAGCGTCACAAGGTCGCCGGGATCGTGGTCGACAAGGCCGGACACGAAGTCTACGTGGACGGGCGTGCGGTGCCGCTGACGGCGAAGGAGTTCGCGCTCCTCGCGTACCTCTGCGAGCGCCGTGGCAAGGTGCTCTCTCGCGAGCACCTGCTCGCCAGGGTCTGGGGTAACCGCTACGAAGGCGGGCCGCGCACGGTCGACATCCACGTGCGGCGCCTGCGCGCGAAGCTCGGGCCTGCGCTCCCCCTCGAGACGTTGCGCGGCTCGGGCTACAAGCTCCGCGCTCCCGACTCCGAAGACGCCGTCCTGCGCGGCAAAGATTCCGACGCGGCCGAAGGCTGAGCATCGAGTACGGCCGACGGGTGGTGCTACCCTCGTGACGGCATGAGCGCGCGCGGGTCCTCGCCTCTCGTCGTGATTTCGATGGGCTGCGCTTCCGGTATCGGGCCGGAGGTCGCGGTCCGGGCGGCATCACGGCGGGGCAGTGGACGCACCGTGATCGTCGGTGATCTCGGGACCTTGCTCGAGGCGGCGGCGCTGCTCGGCGTCGCGGAGCGGCGATTCGTGCCGTTCGTCGGCGAGCTCCCGCCGCCGGGCGCGATCGCGCTCGAACAGGTGGGGCAGCCGTTGCCGCCCGCCGCCCGCCGCCCCGGTAAGCCGAGCCGAGCCGCGGGCGCCGCCCAGCTTCTGGCGATAGAGGGCGCGTACCGCCTGGTCAAGCGCTGGAAGGGGAGCGTCCTCGTCACCGGGCCGGTCAGCAAGCACGCGATCGCGACGTCGGGCGTACCGGGCGCCAAGCGCTTCAAGGGGCACACCGAGTGGCTCGAGCGGCTCGACGGCGCGTCGTCGAGCGTGATGTGTTTCACCGGCGGCGGCCTCACGACGAGCCTGGTCACGACTCACGAGCCGCTCGCGCGCGTGCCGTCGCTCCTCACGCCGTCACGCGTCGCCGAAAGTACCGTTCAACTCGTGCGGTTGCTCCAGGGTCTCGGGCATCGAAAGCCGCGTGTCGCCGTGGCTTCGCTCAATCCGCATGCCGGTGAAGGCGAGATGTTCGGCGCCGAGGAACGGCGCGCGATCGCACCGGGTATCGCCCGAGCGCGCAAGACCGCGCGGGGTGCTCGCATCGAGGGGCCGATCGGCGCCGAAACCGCGTTCCGCAAGGCGCGAGCCGGCGCCTACGACGGCGTGGTCGCGATGTACCACGACCAGGCGACGATCCCGATGAAGCTCGTCGCGTTCGGCGAAGCCGTCAACGTGACGATGGGGCTTTCGATCGTGCGCACGAGCGTCGATCACGGAACGGCGTACGACATCGCTTGGCAGGGCAAAGCGGACGCGAGTGGCATGATTGCAGCTATCGAGCTTGCCAAGAGGCTTGCACCGCGCTGAGAGCGCTCTCCTCGAGATGGTCGCGTCCCTTGCGCGAAGCCGCCCGCGAATCAGATCCGGTCGCCGACCGATGTCGGAACTTCATGGTCTACGGGCAGTGGTCTTGGATTGTCGCACCGCTGCCGAACAGCTGCCCGCACGTCATCTGCACATTTGTCCTGAACGCAGCCGAGTAGCAGTTGCATGCGTCTTGCGTGCCGTTGAACCAGTAGGCGCAGCAGTCCGTCGTTGGCGCTGGGCACTCGTCGACTTCGGTCGAACCCCGCAGGGTAGGGGCATCCTCGCGGCTCGAGGCGGAGATGCAGCGGCATGATCCGTCCGCCCAAGTGCCGCAGAACCAAGACTGCGGCCCCGCTGGTGGCTCGTTCGGCGCATCGTTCCCGCTGCAGCCGGCGACGAGCACCAACACCAACCAAACGACGCGCAGCACGTGATCAAGGTACGCTACTTTGCGCGCCCGCGGAACAGCCGTACTTCGGCGCGGCCGATGCGCGCTATCGCGGAGCTGTCGGGAACTCGGCAGATCTCAGTGCGCCCGAACGCGCCCAACCCCCCGCTGACCTTCACGGCATCGGGATCACGAACGTCGTCAGGGAAAACGGTGGGACCATCACCACGAAGCGGTAGTCGTCGATCGGGACCGCCGCCAGCGACTCGAGGTTCTCCGTGCGCGAGGAGCGGAGTGCCGCGGCCTCGGCGCCCACCGTCGGAAGCGCCGTGAGGTCGAACGTGTAACCCACGGTGTCGGTGTCGTCCCTGTTCTGCACGACGAGCGTGACGCTCTTGCCGTCGGGGGCCACGGCCGCCACCATGTCGGCGTCGTTCACGTCGACGAAGACGGCGCCCGGGCGAATGTAGCGGCTGAAACCGGCCGTGACGTAAAAGCGTTTGAGCGGAGCAAACGACTGCCCGGAGTCGTTCAGGGTCACGCTTGCCCAGTTACGGCTCGGGTCGCCGAATTGCCAATCGACCCACGCGTCGGGCTTGAGGTCGCGCAGATCCTGGATGATGCGCGCACCCATGAAAAACGCGGCGTCCACGTCGTTCGAGAAGCTCTGACTGAGTGGTCCGGATTCCGACTGCCAGAGCCGCTTGCCGTGCATCGTGGCGAGCGCGCGTACGTCTGCGCGGCGCGACCCGGCGTACGAGTGCACGTTCATCTGGCTCATCGCGTCGAGGGTCGCGGCGGTGAAGGCGCGTATGTTGTTGTACGCGTCATCCATGCTGTTCTCGTCGGACGCGCTCACCGTCGTTCCGGTGAGGCCCTTCTCGACGAGTTTCTCGGCGACGGCACGGATGATGGTTTGCTGATTCGAGGGGGAGAAGTGACAGCCCTCCTGGTTGTTGTCTTCCACCCACCAGTTCGCGTTCGGCTCGTTCAGTGGCTCCAGCGTGCGAAAAGTGATGCCCCAGGTGTCCCTGAAGTGCAGGGTAACTTCCGTCAGGTAATCGGCGAACGCTTCGTACGAATCGTCTTTCAGGTTGTTGGAGCCGTCCGTGTTGCCCGCGGCGCACCCGCTCTTCGTCATCCAGTACGGCGGCGAGTTCGAGAATGCCTCCACGATCACGTTGCTGCCGGTCGTGACGATCTGCTCCAGGACGGCGCGTTGGTTCGCGTCCGCGTCCCACGTGTAGGTACCGGCCGAAGGGGAGAAGCCCGGCATCTCGCGATGCTCGGACATGTGCTCATGCGCCGGGTTTTCGCCGCCGCCGATGTTGTAGCGGAAGACGTTGTAGCCGAGGCCCGTCGTCGGGTTCACGACCGCGTCGACGACCGCGTTGCGCGCGCTCGCTCCCCAGCCGCCGACGTGGTTCGCCCACCAGCACAGGCTCGTGCCCCAGCCTTCGAAGGTCTGGTAGCGGACGGCGGTGTCGATCGTGACGAGAGTCGTGCCGGGCTCCGCGGTCACCGTCGGGCGCGGACCGCTACCGGCCATGCCGGCCAACCCCGCGCTGCCCGAGCTACCGCCGCCGGCCATCCCGCTTGCCCCCGCGGCATCGCCGCCGCTGCCCCCGCCGCCCGGAGAGGTGCCAGCCATCGCGGCATCGCCCCCCATGGTCCCGGCGGTGCCGCCGCTGCCGCCGCTGCCGGCGACTCCGCCGCTCCCCGCGACGTTCGGTGTACCCGCGCCGGCTCCGGCGCCGCCGCTCCCCGCACCCGCCACGACGGAACCTGCCACCCCACCCGCACCGGCGCCGCCTGCACCCGATCCCCCGCCGCCAACCGAGGAGCCGCCGTTCGGCGTGCCGCCGGCGCCGGAAGACGACGGGCCTCCGGCACACGAGCACACCGCTCCGAACCAAAGGGCGGTCGTCGCTCCGAGGACTCGATGCATCATCACTAGGAGTAGACGCTTTTTGGCCGGTGTCTCGGTCAAAACTTCGGTTTCGACCTCCTGTCCCGGGGGAACGGAGCGCCTACGGGTAGCCGCGTTCCGGTGTCATCGCCATGATCCAGGCCTCGACGCTGGCGATGCCCGCCTGGTCGGCGACGTTGGTCGCGACGCGCGGCATCTGAGCAGGGACGCCGCGCACTTTCATGCGAGCGAGGATCAGGCTCCGCTCGGTGTCTCGCGGCGCGAGATCGACGAAGGGGCCGCTCGCCGGCACCGGGAGGTCCAGGATCGGCGCGTTCGGGCTCGGGACGCGACCGTTGCCGGTGAGGAACGCTGGGCTCGTCAGTGCGCTCGACGCGCTTTCGGCGTCGAGGTGTAGGTACAGGCCCGATTCGCGACCGAGTGCCGCCGCCGTGTCGTTGTGGCAGCTCACGCCGCAGTTGACGTGGAGGTAGCCGAGGGCGTCGCGTTCGATGTCGTCTCCGGGCACGGCAAGGTCACCAAGAAGGAATGCGTCCCAGCCGAGCACGTAGTCGGGGCGCCCCGCGTGGCACTCCTTGCATTGCGCACGCGCCGGGACGGTATGGCCGGTCCCGTAGAGATCGGGCACACCGTCGTTGTTCTGGACGGCGGTGGTCTGACCCTCGTCCCAAACGTACGTCGTGTAGACCCACCCCGCCTCGGACTTTCGCAAGAGGCGCGTCTCGGCGAGATCTCCGGACGGTAGGCTGAAGGCCTTCCAGAAGCTCGTCCCCACCGGAAACTGAAAGGCGTCCGGATCGCTCTCGTCGACCGCCGCGCCCTCCGGCAAAGACACGTAGCGCGCCTTGCCGGCTCCGTCGGACCACAGCGCGTGGGCCGGCTCGTACGGCTCGACGCCGCAGGCTATTTCGCGATTTTCCCAGTTGCCGTAGAGGCCCGTGCAGCGGAGATCGGCGGGGAGCACGGCGTTCGGCGGAACCGTGCAGTCAGCGGGCATCACGAATTCGCGACACGCCGCCGGCGTGCCTTGGGGAGCTTCGTCTTCCGCACAGCCAGTGAGCCAGGCCGTGAAGAGCAAGAGCGCCCTGCCGCGGGAACGGGTCATCACGGCGCTCAGGGTGCGGGCACGAGCTTCAAGAGAGTCGTGCCGTTCACGGTCATGTGAAGCTCCCCTGCGTGATCTTCGATGATCGACGTGACGGAGTCGATGTCGGGCACGCCGTCGCCCACCTTCACGAGGTAACCGTTGTCCGGAAAATTCGCGTCGCGAACGAGGTCGATGACCGTGGTCTCCGAGGTCTGGCCGTCGCAGTGATAGAGCGCCGCCATGTTGTCGCCTGCCCAGTCGCCGAAGAGAAACATGCCCTGGAGGGCCGGCAACGCGGTCCCGCGATACACGGCACCCGCGACGATCGAGCTGTAGTCGCAAAAGGCGGAGGTCGAGCACGGCGGAGCGAGGCCGCTGCCGCCGCCGTGTGTCGTGAAGAAGATCGGTGCCGTCACGGTGCTGCCCGGCCGCTGCGCGCGCGCTGCGCAGGTGCCCTCGTCGCCCTCGAGGCTCGCCCAACCGAAGTTCAGCCCCTGCGCACCGGCGGGCGCGACGTTCAGCTCCTCGTGCGTGTCTTGGCCGACGTCGCCGATGTAAAGGTCGCCGGTCAGACGATCCCAGCCGAAGCGGAACGGATTTCTGAGCCCGTAGTGAAGGACGCGCGGATCGCCGTCGGCAACGAAGGGATTGTCCGCTGCGCCGTAGGGTGCCTCGGCGCTCAGATCGAAGCGCAGCAGCTTGCCGTGGGGATTCTCGATGTCCTGCGGGCTGTCTTCGAAACCGGGGTTGTCGTTGCACGACCCGCCACCGTCGCCCATGCCGACGTAGAGCATGCCGTCCGGGCCGAACTTCGCCATGTAGGCGTTGTGAAGGTTCGAGAACAAGCCCGATTGAGCGACGCCCTCGAGGTTCAAGATCTCACGCGTGGAAGTCGTCTCGGCGACGTACGGGTCGCTCTCGCTCCGGCGATACTCGAGCACGAGGTCACGGTTGGCTCGGTTGCCGGTCGATGGCGTGACGACGACGTAGAAGAGCCCGCTCGTCGCGTAGTCCGGGGCGAACGCGATCGAGTGCAGGCCGCGTTCGTCGTACGTCGCGTCCAACGTGATCTCGGCACTGATGTCGAAGAACGGCGCAGCTTTCAGCATGCCCCCCGAAAAGACCCGGATGCGCCCGCGCTGCTCGATCAAGTACCAGTCGTCGGAACCAGGGGGCTGCGCCGCGTACGACACACCCACGAGCTCGTTGCTCGAGACGACCGTGGAGATGCCGATGCCGCCGACCATGGGTTTTGCGCTTGCGTCGCAGGTCGCCACCGGGGGTCCGCCCGCACTGCCCGCCCCACTAGCGCCTGCCTCAGCACCTGCAGTCCCGCCAGCGCCGGCGGTCGGCTCTCCTCCCGTGCCCGCGGGCCCGACGCCACCTGAGCCTGACGCCCCACCCGAGCCAGCGCCGGAAATGCCCGCTCCACCGGTCCCGGCCGTTCCACCGGTTCCGGTGCCTCCTCCAACCCCTCCGGCCGAACCCCCGATGCCGCCGCCCGCCCCAACACCCGCGCCTCCCGTGCTCGGCGCGCCCGCGCCGTTCGCGCTACCGGCTCCGCCCGTTTCCGCCGGGTTCGACGAGGAACCTTCGCTGCACCCGAGCCCGGGCCCCACGCAGAAAAGCAAGGTCACACCAAACGCACGTCGCATTGCTCGGGGCTAAATGCCCGCGGCGACGCTCCGGGATCTCCGGTTAGCGCAGCGCCAGTCGAGGCGCTACGCTTCAAGCGGAGGTCGGGTGGCCATGAAACGATTGATTGGGGCGGTCCTCGCGGGGTTTCTCGCCACAGCCGCGTGTGCGTCGAGCGCCGATGACCCAGGGAAAAAGAACGAAGACACGGGCTCCCAGTTGGCGGACGTGGAGCTCGGCAACAGTGACGACGGTACGACGGTGGCCGTGACGCAGGGCGAAACCATCAGGCTCGTGCTCCAGACGATCGGGCCGGGCGACTACATGGACCCCGACGTGTCGTCACCGGCGGTCGAGTTCGTTAGCTCGGGCTTGGAGGAACTTCAAAATCCCGGCGGGCCTCGGCGCACGTACCACTTCCTGGCGCGAGAGGCGGGCACCTCGAGGATCCAGATCCCGCACTCGGGAAGCCTCGCGACGTTCACGCTCACGCTCAGCGTGCGCTGACGACGTGGCGGGTCGGGAGGGTCAGGGATTGAGCGGATCCCCGTAGGCGCACGACCACACGCCGTTGCACTGGCAAAGCTCGTACGGGAAGGACGGCCTGGGATCGCAGTCGCCGTCCTGGCATGGAGCGGCACCACCTTCCGCGCTGCAACCAGGGTCGATCTGGCTGCACGGTGGCCGGTTGTTGCTCGGCAGGCAGAGGCAGGCAGTCAGCGGATGGTAGTGGCAGGCAAGGCCCGAGTCCTCGCAGGTCTCTCCACTTGCGGGTGCTTGCTCGGGGCAGGCGGCGATGGCCGAACGCCCGCAGGTCGCCTCGCACTCGGCGAGCGACGTGAAGTTGTTTCCGTTGGTGGAGCACCCGCCCCAAATGAACTTCACGCAGTGGCCGGCGTTGATGTCGAAGCCGTAACGCTCGGCGTAGAGATCGCAAGATCCATCGTCCAAGGACAGCGCGCAGGCACCTCCGATCGGCACCTGGGAGAGGGACCCTGAGTAGCCGCCTGCGCCGACGCCGCCGACCCCGCCTGGGCCGACGCCGCCGACGCCGCCGACGCCGCCTGGGCCCGCCGCGCCGGCTGGTGCGCCGCCGTTGGCCGTGACGCCGCCACTCCCCGAGGACCTTTGCTCGGTGTCGAGCTGCGACGAACGACCGGCGCATGCCACTCCGAGCAGCACCAAGGCGGGAACCACCAACCGCACTCAGGGATTGTAGCAAACTCGCGTTACCTTGTCATTCGAGCTTTCTCGCGCGAGACTCTTCGTTTGGTGGACAACAGGCACTTCGCTCTGCCTCGTCGCACCTCAGTGCGCGTCGTATTTGCTGCTGCGCTCGCGCTCGCGTGCGGCACGTCGAAGAAGGCCGCCGACGATCAGGGCGACGGCTCGTCCGGCGATGCCGGTGCGCCGGGCAGTGGTGGCAGTGGTGGCGTGACGGGCGGCGCCGGCGGCGGCGCCGGAGCAACGAGTGGTGGAAACTCCGGTGCGTCGAGTGCGTCGGGCGGCAATTCGGGCGTCGGGGCGACGGGCGGTACGAATGGCGGCGATGCGGGCGAACCGGGCACGGGTGGCGCATCGGCGAGCGGCGGCTCCGGCGGCGCTGGTGGCACAGGGGGTACTGGTGGCTCGGCGGGTACGGGACCGCGTCCGCCATTTTCACCGAGGGGCGCCTGCGCCACGCCGGAGTGGCTCACGTCCGGAGAGGCGCCGGTCGAGACGACGAACCCCGTTGCCGCAACGAACGCCAACGGCGCGTTCGTGGTCGCGTACCACACCTCGGAAGAGGTGAACGAATTCGAAACGTGGGGTGACGGCGTCTTCTTGATCGACGACGGCGTGCAAGATCCGAATCGCCTGGAAAGTGTTCCGCCTGACGGAAGCACCTTTCACACCGGGCAGGTGTCGATGGGACCCACGGGCGACGCGCTCTGGATGCAAAATCAGATGCTGCTCGGTTCGAACCGCGACTCTACGTTGCGGCGCTGGGACAACACCACGAAAACCTGGGACGATCCGCACGTCGTCTCGGGCCTCGCCTCGTTCGGCATGCGCTCGGCGTTTCTGAACGACCACGACATTCTGGTGGTCGGCCCGGGTGCGACCGACATCATCGCCGTGCGCTACGATCACGCCGCGCGATCGTGGTCGGAGCCCGAGATCGTGGGCGGGCTCGGCACGCTCGGTATCGGCGAGCCGAACTGGGCCGCGACCCACGTCGCGCTCGCCGTCGCCCCCAACGAGAATGCCGCCGTCGTGTGGTCGAACGCGAACACGACCGGCGCGCGCATGATGTACCGTGGCGAGTGGGTGGGTGTCGCTATTTCGCCGTACGTGAACCCTGAGACCCAGGGCGTGTGGGACGTCGCCGTGGCTCCTGCCGGACCGGACGCCTTCGAGCTGCTCGTCGTGCCGTGGCATCCGACCAACGGACTCTTGTATTCGCTACGAACCCTGAGCCACGCGGCCGCTACGCAGGAAACGACCCTCGGCGTGGCCACTGAAGCGCCCAGTCGTCCCGAGTTCCTCAGCAACATCGGCGCCGGTCAGCCGATCGCCATGGCACGCGACATCGACGGCGATCTCACGTTCGCTTCGGTGTACTGGTCCAGTTACCCCGAGTTCTGGGTTCACCGCCGCACGGCAGGCGTCTGGGACGAGCCGTTGCTCCTCGCCAGCGGCAATATCGTCTTGAATAACGATATCGGCATGGGCCTTCAGCCGCTCGTCATCGACTCTGGAGGCCACGTCACGGCGCTCACCGCCGACGCCGAGCACCAGCTCATTCTCCGTCAGCTGGAGAAAGGGAGCTCGGCCTGGACGGACGGGATCCGCGTCGACGATGCCGAGCACCGATTCGACGGCCGCGGTGCGGCGCTCCTCCTCGACGAAAACGAGGAGCCCGTCGTGTTTTTCAGCGCCGAAAGCGAGCTCGCGACGAACGTCGCCTGGACGGGATGCCGGTAACCCTCGCCGCGCCCCGCGGAAGCTCTCGGGTCACTCCGGGCAGCTGACGGAGGTACCGAGCCAGACGTGGTAGCCAAGGGGCTGACCGTCAACGGTGAGTACCGCCTGAAGCTCGAAGCTCAGGTTGGCGTAGTAGGTGCCGAAATCGCAGTTGCCCAGGAAGCTTCCCGTGAGGCCTCCGTTGCCGTCGGACTCCACGGTTCCCCCGCCGTTCTCCCAGTTTCTGGTGTCCGTGCTGCCGATCGTGCCGCTCTCCAGCGTGACGTCCGAGCCGAGCGCCGGCGTCACCGTGAACCGGGCTCCGCCGCGCTCGTTCGAGGTAGGAGCAACAGCGGTCACTTCCGCGATGACATGACTCGTGCTGAGGTACAGCGCCGACCCCGGCGACTGTGCGTAAGCCTTGACGACGATACCGCCGTCCTCGGCCACTCGGTGTTCCGAGACAAAGAGCGCCTGGTCTTGCCCGCCGCTCACGCCAACCGATCGCGCGATCGGTAGCGGGCTCCTTCCGGGGCTTGCAACCGCGCCGAAAGCAGAACGAACGAGCGCGGCGGGGATCGTCCACGTCGCCGTCGGAACCGACGAGTAGTTCGAGAGCGCGGGCTCCACGCGATGGGCGATGCCCAAAAACGCGTTCGGCGGCACGTCGTCGCCCGTTAGACGAACGACGGTCATCTCGGTCGGTTCTGTCACGACATCTTCCGGAAAGGTCACTTCGAGCAACCCCGCCGCGCTCTCGAGGGTTCCGCCCCCGTCCGCAGTCACCGTCACCGCCACGGGCGCTTCGGTTTCGTCGTACGTCGGCGTCGCCGCCGAACCGCCGGGGCCGCCCGAGCTCCCACCCGAACCGCCGCACGCGCCTGCGAGCACGGCAGCGCCGAACCCGACTGCCCTCGATACACTCCTCAGCATGGTGTCACTATACGGCGGCTTTCGCGCCGATCTAATCAGCATTTCATGCCCACATGGCCCTACCCGGCGAAGCGGGTTGCGTGGGACGAGATCAAGGCGAATCATTTGAGCATGGTGATGGGCGAGGAACGCCGGAGGTACGCATCGAGCAGGGCGTGCCGGCTCGGAACGACGGGGTCGTTGTGCCTCGGATTGTCGCTCATCGGCTGCGCGGGTGAGGAAGGGTTGCCGGACTCCCCTGGTCCCCCGTGCACGGGAGAGGCAACAGAGGTCGTCGACGAGAACGAGCCGGTCTACCTCCGGGGCACGGTGGGTGACGTGTTCGAGCAGATCCAGGGCGAACGGACGACGTCAGGCTACTGGATTGCGACGGGCGAGCCCGTGGATCTGACGTGGAGCATCACCAGCTTGGTCACAGCGCGCCGACATTCGACGACCGGTATCGAGGGTGGCTGCTACTCGACGCACGAGCTCGACGTGGACCTGTCACTACGGACCAGCGACGGGATCATCGACGAGCAGTCCGTCGCCACGGTCGACCTGGGCTACATCGCGACGGCGGGATTTCTCACCACACCCGTCACCGTGCCCGAGAGTCACCGCGGTGAGCCCATGTGGCCGCCCGACGGCCAGAGCGCCAAGGGAATTCTTGCCGACGTGGCCCAGCCGAAACCTGACGAGCCGACGTTTCGCACCCGCCTGTGGTTGGACGGTACGGAGTCGCCCCCAGCGCTCGGAGTGCTCGATGGCGACAACGTCATTGGCGTGTGGTTGGACACCTACGACCCGTGGGGCCCTCCCGATGACTTCGTCGCCGGGGACGAGTTCGCCGATGCCTGTGTCGGTGCGGAGGATTTTCGGGGCTCCGAATGGGAGTACACGCCGTTCGAAAGCACCGAGGAGGTGATGGACGCCGTCGCCGGAGTCTGGGTGCGCTGCCTCGATAACCTGGCCCCTGGCCCCGCAGGTATTCGGATCCAGCCGGACGGCAGTTGGAGCCACGTGGTGCTCGAGGACGGCGAGCTCGTCGAGCAGCGCGGCTTCGAGCATGAGGGTTACCTGTGGCTCCCCGACATCTCGTCGTCATTGGGCCAGGCCACCATAGGATTGTTTCCGTTCGGGCGTGATTTCGCCAGGGAAGTGAACACCTTTGATGACTGGGCGACGTTCGCTTCGACGCGCGCGCTAGTGTTCCACACCGACGCGCCCAGCTGGCCCGCCGCCGTCTACCTTCCGGTCGAGATGCCCGTGCGCACCGTGACTTCGGACTACGAAAGCGGCGAACGGGCCGGTGCGGGCGCCTGTGAGCAAGGCGAGCAGGGGATCGTGCCGGGGTTGGAAGAGTCGGCTGAGTTTTTGACCGGTGAGTTCGTACTCTGCAAGGGCACGCTGCCCGGCGACGTTGCAATCCTTCGCTTCGAGGGTGCGGAGGTCGAGCTCTCGAAATCCGACGGCACCGTGATCACGCGCTCGCCCTACGAGGTGAGTGATGCCAATTCGCCACGCCTCACCGTCCTCGTTGACCGCCGACAGTGGATGGTCGTAGTCGCGCAGCAGCCCTTGAAGATCTGGATCCAACAGTCCGGCGAGACCTCGGCCACCTCTCCCGTCGCCGTTTTCTCGGCTGCGCCGTAGGTCTTCAGCCTTGCAAACGCGTCGTTGCTTCGGCGTCGCCTCGATCCTCGGCATTGCCGCGAGCATCACGGGCTGTGCGGGCATAAGCTCGGGTAGCGACTCGGCCGAAGGGGGTGCGACGTCCGGCACAGGTGCCACTCTGCAGAGCGGTGCGAGCGGAAGCTCTGGTAGCGGTGGCGTGGCGGGCCAGCAAGGCACGGGCGGTGCAGGGGGGAGCGTGATCGCGGTCGACGTAGACGATTCCTGTCCGTCCGGCGTCGACTATTTCATTTCGCTCGGGGGCGATCTGCCGAGCCGGCGGCTCACGAAAGGATGCGAGAGCCACGCGATCTACGCGAGTGTGCCCCTCTACGACCCCGCGCTGCGCCTGGAGCCTGGGGACTACCGCTGGAAGGCTTTCGTTGCTTGCGGTGAGGATGCGGAACGCATCGAGGTCTGGCGCTTGCCTCCCTTTCCCGAAGCGTTGTCCGCGGCAGGTTTTTACACGACGCCGGACGGCACCACGTACACCACCTGCGGAACGACGAGCCGAGTGGACACTGATAGCGTGGGTTGCGAGAGCAAGGCGGGCACGCTGAGCATGGTGCAGAGCAGCACCTCCAACGCGGTGCTCGAGGGCAGCTACGCGATGCCGGTATTCGACACCTCGGGAAAGTCCTTTGCAATCGAGGGCGAGTTCCGAGTGTGCGCGTATGGTCCGCTGTAACGGGAGCGATTGCGTGAATCAGCAAGCATGTAGGGACGGCTTCGTGAGTCGGGCGCTCGCCCTGCTCGCCCTGCTGCTCGTGCCCGCGTGCTCCGCTCGGCGTCTTGAGTCCCACGGGATCAACCTCGTCATCGGCGACGCGGCGCTGGTGGCGTTCTTCGCCGGGTCGCCCCCTATCGCCCTCGGCGCGAAGGAACGCACTCGAATTCATCTCGAGTACGTGCGACGCATGCTTGCCGCGATTCCCGACGCCGGGCTGTCGGCGACTCTCCGCCAGGCGCGGCGCACCAACCTCGCGCGCCTCGCGCCCTACATCGCTCGGGGCGAGTTTCCTCGGAACGAGCACCATCCCGATCCGTTTCGCCCGGTGTTCATGGACGACGGGGATCGGATCTGCGCCGTCGGATACCTGTTCGCCGCCGATCGCGGCCTATCCGAAGCACGCCGCGTCGCTTCTCGATACCGCCACGCGTTCATTGCGGAGATCCGAGATCCGGAGCTCCTCGCGTGGGCTCGCGGGTCGGGGCTCACGCTCGATGAGCTCGCCATGATTCAGCCTTCGTATCCGAGCGTCGTATCTCGCCGCCATCCGCCGCCACCCATCACGCTCGACCAGCAAAGCGGCGAGAGCCACGCCGGGGTCCAGAGCGGTGTCGAGATCGGCGGGCCCGCAGGAGGCGTGGTCGGTACGAGCTTCGACGCCGAGTGGCTGGCCATCGTTCGACGCGGAAGCAAGGAGGGGACGGGATTCGGGCTGGGGCCGTACCTGGGTCTCGGCGCGTCGCTCCCCACGCGTCCGAGCGCGGCGTTGACCAACACCGATGTGGGTGCCGTATTCGTGAACGAGCACCCCAGCTGGGGACGGCTCGTGCTGCACGCGGGGGCGCTGTTGCCTACGGCACCGCGTGCCGCGAGCCCGAGCGCCGCCAACGCCCGCACGGTTCCGATGCGGCTGTCGGACGCCGTCCTCCACCTGCCGCACGCGAAGGGAGCGCGTCTCGGCATCTCGCCGATCATGATCCTCGACTGGCTGCCCTACGACACGCTGGGCGCTCCGAATGACATCGTGATCCGCCTCGACGGCGGCGTCGACCTCTACTCGAGCGACGGAGCGAGCCTACGCGCGGCACCGCGCTTGAACGCTGCTGTCGGCGCGATGTACCCGGGCGGCGCCTTCTATCTCGAGAGCGTGAGCACCTGGCTCGAGCTGCCCGGCGAGGAGCCCAGGCTGCTCTCGACGCTGGCGGGCAGCTTTCGTCTTCGCTGGACTCGGGGCCGCTGGTACTCACCCCTCGAAGCGGGTCTTGGCGCGCTCGTGCCGCTCACGCGGCAACTTCCGGGATGGAGCTTGCTCTTCGATCTCCGGATGACCCTAGGTCCCGCCACGCGGTTCGAATGTTGTTGATGGGGGCGTCGTCACGGCGACGTGATCATTGTATACAAAATGACTACCAGTATTCCTCGATAATCTTAGATATTTGGCTCAAAACCGCAGATTATCGTATACTGATCGTGTGCCAAGCGCCGCGCGGCCCCCGCCAGCGAAGGCCCGCCCGGAGGCGGCCGGCGCGCTCAGTGTCTTCGACTACCTCGATCACCGAGCGTTCCTTCGCGACTACTACGTGGATCGGAAGCAGCGCCGCGGGCAGTCGTTTCGATCGTTCTCCCGCCGCGCCGGGCTCGGCTCGCCGAATTACCTGAAGCTCGTCATCGACGGGCAGCGAAACCTGAGTGATCGCATGGCCCGAAGGTTCGCCCAGGCGGCTGGTCTCTCCGGTGACGCCGCCGACTACTTCGTCGAGCTCGTGCGCTTCGGTCGCGCGACCACGACCGCCGAGCGTGCCGAGCACTACGAGAAGCTCACGGGGTTTCGGCGCTTCCAGAAAGCGCGCCCCCTCGACGCCGCCTCCGCCGCGTATCATTCTAAGTGGTACCTGCCTGCGGTGCGGGAGCTCGCGGCGCGTGCCGACTTCGAGGACGACCCGCACTGGATTGCGTCGATGCTCTGGCCGGCGATCGCGCCGGCGGAGGCCGCGGAGGCGCTCGAGATCCTGCTCTCGCTCGGCCTCCTCCAGCGCACCGATGAGGGGCGTGTCGTTCAGGGCGAGCTTTTGGTGTCCACGGGTCCCGAGGTGCGCAGCATCGTCGTCGCGAACTACCACCGGACGATGCTCGAGCGCGCCAGCGCCTCCATCGACGCCGTTCCGTCGGATCAGCGCGATATCTCGTCGCTCACGCTGTGCCTCGGCGCCGACGGCTTGCGGCGCTTGAAAGAACGGGTGCAGCGTTTTCGGCGGGAGCTTCTGGATCTCTCGGCGCTGGAGGATGCTCCGGTGCAGGTCGTGCAGATGAACTTTCAGCTCTTCCCGCTCTCCAAGGCGGACGGTGGGAGTCGGAAATGAGGGCACCCGTGGCCTTGCTCGCAGCGCCTCGGGTGATGAGGTGGGCTCTCCTCTTCGGTGTGCTGCAGCTCCTCGGCTGCGGTTCCGGGACGGAGACGGGGAACCCCACCGACACCGTGCGGCTCGGCATCGGTGCGCTTCCCGGAAAGGCACCCCGAGATCTGACGCTCGAGGAAGCTCGGGTTTCGGTTCCGAGTCTCTTTTTCACCGCATGTCCCGGAGCGGAAGCGCCGGATGCGGCAGATCCGGCGGCGCTCGATCTCTTGGATCCGAGCCCGAGCGCGATCCAGGTACCGCGCTCGGGTGACACCGCTTGTGGTGCGACGATCGAGCTCGGCCCGTCCCTGCACGCGGAACCAGCCGCTCTGGCGGGATTGAGCTTCCGCTTCTCCGGTGTACGCGCGGACGGCGTCCCGTTCGAGATCACGAGCACGTTCTCCCGTCACTACCCGCTCGTCACGAATCCACCCGACACCCCGCTCGACGCCGCGTCCCTGTTCATCGCCTTCGATCTCGCGGTGTGGCTCGACGCTGCCGCCGTGCCCACGCTCCCGGTCGACGGCGGCGCGATCGTGGTCGACTCCGACCACAATGCGGACGCACTAACGGCGCTCGAATCGGCCGGCGTGCACGCCATCGCGCTCTACCTCGACGCCGATCGAGACGGCGTGCTCGACTCCAACGAGCTGACTCCTGTGGGGACGGCCCAGTAACGGTTTCTGGGCCGCGTTTCCAAGCACCCCGAGCGCGCGTGCGCTGCCCGACGCGTATACCGGCGGTATACGTTTTCCGCGCAATCCCAGCCGATCCGTGCTCGCGAGCGCAGCGCACTTCGCTACACTCTACAACATCGGATCTCGCGCGCCGTGCGTTCAGGTCGCGCAGACGAACGGGTGAGCCATGCAGTCAGCCACACAGTGGGTACTACTCTTCGGTCTCGTCGGTCTCGCCTGCGGCGAAGGCTCGAGCGCGCCGAGCAACGGGGATTGCCAGGGCGGTATCTGCGCGCCGGCGAGCGGAGGCTCGGCTTCTGGCGGCACGAACGGTGGCGGCAGCGGAGGCCGCGCTGGCTCGGCGTCTACGGGCGGAAGCGGAGGGAGCGGTGGTGGCTCAGGAGGCACGACCGGAGGCTCCGGTGGTGACCCGACCGCCGGCACGGGTGCGGATCCGGGTTCGGGTGGCTCTGAGGCAGGCGGTGCGGGCGACACGGGGGGCACCTCCGGCGCGCCCTCGACAGGCGGATCGGGCGGCAGTGTGGCGGGTGCAGGCACCGGCGGTAGCGCCGGCGGCGGAGGCTCTGCCGGTTGTGAGGGCGACGCGTGCGGTCCGATCGCGGATCTCGACATGGATTTCTACAAGTGCAACGTCGAGCCGATCTTCGATCGCTCGTGCGCGATGCTCGGTTGCCACGGCGACGAGACGCGGCCTCTGCGCATCTATGCTCGCGGACGGCTCCGAAACGACGAGGACCTGACGTTGGCCATGAACCCCGCCGCCTCCGGGTGCCTGCGGAGCGGCACGGAAAACCTCGCCGAGCGCGGAACGGGCAACATCATGTGCGAGGGCTGGACGCGCCACACGGCCGCCGAGTGGCAGAAGAACTTCGAGAGCGCGCGCGCCTTCATGCGGGTCGGCATGGATCCGGAGGCGAGCGAGCTGTTGACGCAGCCGACCGTCGGAGGCCGGCCGCACGTGGGCATCCACCCATTCCGCGAGGGCGATGCCAAGTACGAGACGATCCGGCGCTGGCTCTCCGGCGAGCGACTCGGCACCACCTGCAACCCGGAGTTCAACTGATCATGGAAGCTCGTCGCCTTCTGACTCTCGCCGTCGCGTTGGTCCTGCTGGCTCCGGCTCGCGCTGCCCTGGCGTGGGATTCGAGCGACCTTCAATACGCTTCCGCCGACGGCGAGATGCCGGGCGGGGGTGGCATCATCGGCACCGGCAGTCGCACCGACGATCTCACCGAGTGCGGCCACTGCCACGTCGATCCGCCGCAAATGATCAACCTCACCTTCAACCCCACGCCTGCCTTCGAAACATCGGGTGAGCTCGCGTTCTACGAGCCCGATCAAGAGTACGAGTTTCGCGTGCAGATGACCGGGGAAACGCTCGGTCTCTCCGGGTGCCCGAACGGAGTCGTGAACGCCAACATGATCGCGGCCACGTTCGAGGATCTGAACGGGGCCAACGTCGGCATGCTCGTCTCGGACTCCGGCCAGGCCCAGGGCTCGGGCTGCCCAAGCCAACGACCCGATCCCGACTCCATCACGAGTGGCACCACGCTGCTGTTCGGTGACTGTCGAGTGCTTCTCACCCGCGATCAGCTCCCCGGGAATACGACCGAATGGCGCTTCCGCTGGACCGCGCCGCCTGCGGGAACCGGCGACGTCGTCCTTTACGGCGGCGGCGTGGACTCCAACTGCGACATGAACTCGCGCGGGGACGACGTGAAGATGGTGAAGCTCACGCTATCGGATGGCTCGACACGCGCCAGCCTCACGCCTGCCCGGCGCGCCGATTCGATGCTGGCGGCGGTGTCGCCCTCGCCGTCACCGTTCGACGAAAACGCTCTCTACGCCGTGGCCGTGAGCGTCTTGTCGTGGATCGGGGTCTCTGTCCTGCGGCGCCGCTCGGCGTGAGCGGTCTTCTTGGTGCGCAGCAGCTTGCTCATCGCACACACCTCACCCCCAGTAACGAGTCCACCGAATCGTTGAGCGCATACCCAGTCCAGAAGTCGACCCTCCACGCGTAGGCCGCGAAGCTCGCCAATGGGGAGGAGGTCCAGAAAGCAACGTCCCGCGTATTCGGGAAGAATCGGGCGTCGATGGCCGGGCTCCGCCGGCCGCGATCCACCAGCGTTTGGAGCTCTTTCACACTCGGGACGCGCCATCCCGTGCCGAGCGTCGGGCAGTACTCGGCGGCTGCGGCAAAGGTGTAGTCGCTCTCCGACATCGGCTCTTGCCAGAGGAGCCCCGTACCGTTGTCCCTCACCCCGTCACTTTCGACCGAGTAGTGCTCCGAGGGCTCGCGCGTGCCGGAGCCATCCACACACCGAACGGAGTACGCCGTGGTGACGACGTTGCCAGCGGCCGTGCCGTCGGAAAAGTCGACGATCCACGAAGTGGACGGCTCGATCAAGAACGGCGAGGAGCTCAGGAAGGCCACCGCCGGGACAATCACGGGAGTATCCGGGAAGGTGACGTCATCGATCGCGGGATTGAACCGCGTGTAGTCCACCAGCGACGCGAGCTCGATCAGCGTTGGCAGGCGCCAACTGCCACCTTGGTCCAGGCAGTGCTGCGCCGCGCTGGCCGAAGTGTATTGCATCGCGTCCACGCTCTCTTGCCAGACGAGACCAGTGACATCGTCCAGCACCGTCCCGTCGCCGTTGTCCGTGTAGCTCTGAGGATTCGGAAGCCCGGTGCTCTGCGGATTTGGCATCGACCAGCTCGCCCATTCGGCGGCGGGTGTGATGGTGCCCGTGCCGCCAGCGTCCGTCCCACCGGTGCCTGCACCTCCCTCGCCGGCCGTACCGCTGCTCGAGCTCCCACCGCTGCCACTGCTTCCTAGCCCCGCGCTGCTGCCAGCGGTCCCTGCGGCTTGCTCCATTCCGGAAGTGCTCCGGTCGCCATCGCCGCACCCGAAAGTGCCGAAAGCCACCAAGAGCAATACGACCAGGTGCCCCATCGACCTCATGAGAATCTCCTCGAAGAACCGAGTCTCGTCGACTCGCTCGCGGTCCCCTGCAGCTTCCGGGCCATCTCCATCCCGCCTCGCCACCACGGGGCGAGGCCAGGTGGGAGAGCACTATTTCCGACAATAGCTCGTAGCTGCGACGACGCTCGCACGACGGCGACTGTTGCTGTGAGTAACACTGTGTCGAAGCGCCGTTGCCGCGACGACTGCCCTCGAAGGCTTCCCCCTTAGTGAGCCGGAACGGGAGAGGTTTGCACGATGCGATAGAGCCCGAGCTCGCCCTCGAAAAACGTCGCAAGAAAATGCCCGCTGGGATCGAAGGCAACGTAGGAAGCGCCCGTCCCGTCCGACGGCGCGACCACGGGAGACTCCAGGCTCCCGACGAGGGCTCCGTCGCAGCTTCGACGAACGCCGATGCCACCGCCCTCGATCGCGGTGGCGAACAGCGTCTCGTCCGGCGACCACGCGAGCGGTGCGAAGCTCCGCTCGAAGCAATCGCAATTGGCGAAGGCATTGGTGACGGGTGCGACCAGATCCGGGATCATCGGAGCGAGGCTCGGGTAGCCGAGCACGGCCGCCTTGCCGTCGGTCGTCGCGACCAGAAGGCGCGACTCGCTCGGCGAGAGCGCCATCGACATCACGGGTGATTCGGCAACGCGCATCGCCTCGAACGCCGGCGGATCGAACGAGGCCCGGAGGATGTCCCCACCCGACGTCGACACGATCACGTCGCCCGCGGTCGTGGTGACGACCGGAGAATCCTGCAAGGGGCCAAAACAGCTAACTAGCGGGAGGCCGGTGCCGACGCTCACCGAGGGCGCCTCTTCTTCCGCGTTCGGGATCGTCTGGCGCGTGAGGGTGACCCCCTGCTCCCCGAAGCACTGCATGACACCGAGGTACTCGCCGCTACGCGAGATGCCGCCCGCTTGCCCGTCGAGGAAGAGCACGTAGCTGTCGTCCCGGAGATCGAGCAGGCCCGGGTTGCCTTCGCCGACGACGAGCAGGTGGTTCCAGTCCTGGTCGAGGTCGAGTGGGATCGCCTTCCTTTCCTCCACCAGCGTGCCGTCGGCGACCGAGTACTGCCAGAAGCCTCCAGCGATCCCGCTGCCCATGGTTCCGACCCGCGTACCATCGGACGAGAAGCGGAGCAGTCCCTGTCCGCGCATGCCGTCGTGTCCGAGCGGCAGCGACCACACCTTTTCGAGCGAGATGGTGCCGCTGAAGCACACGCCCGCGGCGCTGCCTCCGCTTCCAGAGCTGCCTCCGCTTCCAGAGCTGCCTCCGCTCCCCCCGGACTCGAAGTTCTCGACCGTTGGCTCGGCGCCCGTGACGGAATTGCCGCCGCAAGCGACCGTGAGCCCGGCGATCAGCGCGACGCACCGGAGATCCACCATGTCGGAAAATGATAGCGACCGCCGGCGAACGGTGAATCGGTATTTTCCGTGCAGTATTGCTCGGAATTTACGAATTATAAATCGAAGATCCGGGCGCTTCGAAGCATCTGGGAGAGCCCCGTGTCCCGCTAATCCGCCACGCCTGGATCCACGACGGTGATTCACTATCGGTGCGAGCGGCGTCCTTAACCTTCGCCAACGTCCATAGGGGCGCAGAGGAGCGAAGGTCACCATGAACACGCGGCAACGGAATTCAGGGGCGCGGTGGATCGGGCGATCGGCGCTCGTCGGCGGCCTCGTGGCGCTCGGGTGCACCGGAGCCGCGGAAGATCCGGCACCGAACAACAGCGGCAGCGGCGGTACCGGCGCAACCGGTGGCACCGTCACCGCCGGCGTCGGTGGCGGCGCGGGCACGGCCGCGGGGGCCGGCGGCGGCGCTGGGACCGGCGGAGCCAGGGCTGCGGGCGCGGCGACGGGAGGCGCAGGAACGTCCGGCATTGCGGGCGCGGGCGCCGGTGGAGCGGCCGGTGACTCGGCCGGCGCGAGTGGCTCCGGTGGAGTCTCGGGATCCGCGGGGAGCGCGGGCGCGAGTGGGGCGGCCGGTGCCGCCGGGGCCGGAGCGGGCGCTGCCGGGACGGCAGGGTCTGCCGGTGCCTCGGCCGGTGCGGCGGGTAGCGCGGGCGCGGGCGGAGCGGCGGGCGCCGCGGGATCGTCCGGTGCGAGCGGCAGCGCGGGCAGCGGCGGTGGCGGCGGCGCCATGAACTGCAAAGGCAACGCGCTCTCGTTGAGCTCGAACGTCGCCGGCGGGAGTGACCCCGCCAAATCGCGCGTGATGGTCGACTTCATGCAATCGACGGATCTGCCGCTCGGCAACTCGAACCGCACCGTCGAGTTCTGGGCCTACGTCCTTTCGTCGAGCTGGGCCGGCGAGAACAACACCATCTTCGAGTACGGCGATCAGAGCACGGCAAACGCGGGCTACGGCCTGGACTTCGGCGGCCAGAACGCAACGATGGACCCGTACACGAACGGCTCCTGCGACAACGACAACCAGGCGAGCGGACTGATGGAGAGCCCGGACCAGTGGGTCCACTACGCGATGACGTACGACGGCACCAACGTACGCCTATACGTGAACGGCGTCGCGCACTCGACCAAGGCGTGCACCATGCTGGCGACGGCGCGCACGCAGCTCAGCATCGGCGGCAATCCCCGCGGCAGCTACTTCAACGGCACCCTCGACGAGTTTCGGGTGTGGAGCGTCGCCCGCACCGCGCAGGAAATCACGGCCACCATGAACGTGACCCTCAGCGGCAACGAGACCGGGCTCACCGCGTACTACAAGTTCAACGACGCCGACGGCAGTACCACCGCCGTCGACTCCGTCACCACAGGTGGCCATACGGCGCACGACGGCGTGCTGATGGCGACGATGACCACCCAGCGGCCGACGTTCATTCCCTCGGACGCGCCCGTCAACTGCCCCTGAAACCGAAACGCGGCCGGGCAGCGGCACGGCCCTGCGCGCTGGATCCGAGATCTAGTTCGGGCCGCCGTTGAGCGAATAAAGGTCGTCGATCAGGAACGTGTTGCCGACGAGTTTGTTGTAGTAGTCGTTGCCGCTCGCTACGTCGAACTTCACGTAGAAGACCGTCTGCTTGTCGGGGGTGATCTCGCGGATCACGCCGCCGGCGCCGTAGTTGCCGAGGACGTTGCCGTTCGACGTCTTGATGGCCATGCCGCGTGAATACGCCCACTCGGGGCCGTCCATCTCACCGTCGCCGTAGAGCCAGATCCGGGTCAGCGTCTGGCTCGTCCGGTCGATCGTGAATTCCTCGAAGGCGTGCTGGTTCGGTGCAGCGGTCGCGAAGCGGTCGTAGTTCGGAAGGTGCGTCGAGATCAGCAGCGTGCCCTGCGCCGTGAGGATCGGGCCATGGTTCCATTGCCACTCCCAGGGCTCCGGGGAAAACGCGTAGGAGCTTGGATCGTTGCCGTACGTGCCGACCAGATCGCCCGTCGTGCGATCGACCTCGACGACGGTGCCTTCCTCGGGGAACGAGAGCAGCACCGTGTCCGTCGCCGGGTCGTAGTTGACGGTATTCGAGTAGCAGAGGAAACCCGAGCCGAACTCCTGGGTGCAGCTCCAGATCGAGGTATCGGTGCCGTCCTTCGTGACCTGGCGGAGCTCGGCGTTGTTACGAGTGGTCTCGGCCGTTTCGTAGAGCAGCGTCCCGTCCTCGGTCATGTCGACGCAGTCGGACAGGTTCGGCACGTCGATCGTCTCGAAGTACTTGCGGTCGAGGCTCATCTTGATCACGGCGGGCGTGTTGCCGCCCCCGCTGAAGGAGCGCTTTTCCGCGTAGAGGTACTCGCCGTCGCGTGCCGGCTTCGGGAACGAGGACACCGCGTTCGTGGCAGGGTCGGCGTAGTACCAGACGATGCGACCCCGGCGATCCATCGCGAAGATCCACCACGTGCCGTCGAAGTAGCAGGCTTCGCTGGTACAGCCCCCCGTCGAATCCTCCACCGCGCCGATCATGTAGCGCTCCGGGCTCGCCAGCGCAGCGTCGTACATCATCACCGTGGACGCGGGCATACCGGTCGGCAAGGCGCCGGTCGTCCCCGTGTAGTCCGTCGTCTTGTACGCGACGCCGCCCTGCTCGCTGACGATGCGTACGGTCACTTCCGTCGAACCGGGCACGCCGATCACGACGTCGTCGTGTGCGCCCATCGCGCCCGGCTTGGCGCGCGAGGTCATCACGTTGCCGTCTTCGAACGTGAACTCGAGCCACGTTTGCTGGGCCGCCATCACTTGCGTCCAGGTCACGTTGAGGAGCGTCCGGACTTGGGGGTGCACGGTGATCATCACGTCCGACACGTAGGCGTCGCCGGAGCCCGCGCCCGCCGTGCCGAGGCTGCCGCTCGCGCCGCCGCTCCCCGCCGCGCCGCCGCTCCCCGCCGCGCCGCCGGTCGCTCCACCGCTGCCGGCGTTGCCGCCCGTCGTCGCGCCGGCGTCACCGCCAGTTCCGCCGCCGTTGCCCGACGAGCCACCCTGACCGCCCGCACCGCCCGCCGAACTGCCGGCGCCCCCGCCGCTACCCCCGCTCACGCCGGCGCTGCCGCCCGTTCCGCCGCCCGCACCACCTGCTCCCCCGGTGACAGTGCTCCCGCTCGACCCACCGGACGCCGCACTGGACCCGGCGCTGCCCTGCGTGCTCGGCGTGCCGTCGTTCGACGTGCAGCCGAGCCACAGGAAGGCGAGCGCCGCCGGGAGGCTGGTGAAGAATTGCAGCGTCGTCCTGTTGCATCGGTTTTCGGTGTGCACAGGGGGAAGTGGCGTGCCCCCCGCTCGACATTCCAAGAATCTTCGGTCCCGCGACGGGAAGCCCCTAAAGTCCTTAGCGAGGCATCGAGTTGACCGAGTCCATCCGGCTGGAAACGACGACCGGGGTGTTCCACGCCCTCAGCTTTGGGCGAGGTCCGAGCCTCTTACTGCTCCACGGTTTCCCGGATTCACCCCACGGTCAGGCACCGCTGGCACAAGCTCTTGCAAGGAGCGGCTATCGCGTCGTCGTGCCTTGGTTGCGTGGCTATGCGCCGTCAACACTCGCCGGGCCGTTCAACGCCGATCAGCTCGGCGCTGACGCCGTTGCGCTCGCAGACGCCGTCGGCGCAAGCCTGATTGCGGGCCACGACTGGGGGGCTGTCGCGGTGCATCGAGCCTGCGCGCTCGCGCCGTCTCGCTTCGAGCGAGCGATCACCATGAGCCTGCCACATCCGATCGCATTCCTCACTTACCTCGCCCTACGTCCGCGACAGTGGGTGCGAAGTTGGTACATGTTTTGTTTTCAGCTGCCGGGCGTGTCCGAATGGCTCTTGGCCCGATCCGGTTTCGCCCTTGTCGGGCGCTTGTGGCGAACATGGTCGCCGGCGCTGTCAGTGCCCCCTCATGTGCTGCAGGAAGGGAAGCGCTGTCTCGCCGAGGACTTGCGCGGGCCGATCGGATACTACCGCTCCATGCTGCGTCCGATCGGCGAGGCGCTGACCCGAGTGCGTCGCGTTGCACGTGAGAAAATCGCGACGCCAACGCTCCATCTTCACGGCGCAAACGACGGCTGCATTGCGCCCGCTGCGTGCGTCGGGCAGGAGCGTTACTTCTCGGGCCCGTTCGACTTCGAGCTGATCGAAGGGGTCGGACATTTTCTCGGCCTGGAACAGCCCGAAGCGGTCGCCAGTCGGATCGCGCGCTGGATCGAACCGGCGACACCAGCGAAACGAGTGGAGCCGTGGGGGGCGCACCCTTCAGGCGCAAAGCGCCTGAAGGGAACTTGATCCCGCTCGGCGACACGAGCGAAACGAGTGGAGCCGTGGGGGATCGAACCCCAGACCTCATGACTGCCAGTCATGCGCTCTCCCAGCTGAGCTACGGCCCCGGGAAAAAGGGTGCGGAACCCTGGCACAAGCCGCCCCGAAAGGCGAGCCCGCCGGGTGCGATCAATGAGGCGGTTCACCCGGACGGTGCACGTGCGGAGCCGGAGCGCCGCCCGGGGCCGGGGCCGGCGCCGCCATGCCAGGCGGTAGCCGCTGGGGTGCGCGCGGCGCGACGGTCGTTCCGGGACGCGCGTTCGGGAAGCCGCTTGGCAGCGCCATCGGCCTTGCGCTGCCGGCGGCCTCCGGCGGTGGGCGCATCGGGCGTGGGCGGTCGGTAGCGGGCGCGGCCGGCGCAGCGCTCGGAGCGGCCGCAGTGGTGGCCCCGCCCGCGGTGAGCTCGGCGCGCGTCTTTGGTTCGGGCTGCTTCAGCGCGAACAGAAAAAGCACCGAGAGCACGAGCCCGATGCCGACCAGCGTCAACCAGCCTGGCGTCTTCGGCTCGTCCGGTGCCGCCACGTCGGCCGGCGCGCCATCGAAGTGATGATCGTTCCCGGCATTCGCCGACATGTCACGCAGCGCACGTGCGGAACGGCCGCGCACCTCGTTGCTCATCGTCTTGACAGTGCCGGGGGGGGGGTAACATCATCATACGTTCACGCCGTCTGGGAAGGGGTGGGCGGGGAAGGAGGCAGCGTGATGAAGAGCGAGGTGCATACGCGACCCCGGCGAGGTCATGCGACGCTGATATGTGCATGCCTGGCAGTTGGGTGTGGGAGCGAAGGTGCGGGTCCTTACGGACCTCTAGAGACCGTGTTGACCGACGAGTGGCAGCTCGTCGATCGCACGTACCCGTACGAAAACCAAGACGGGGAAACAGTCTGCGCTGAGTGGAGGCGATTCGAACCGACGACAGGCCGAGAGGTGTCGGACAGGGAATGGTACGATTTGGGAAAGATCAACGATCTACTCTCGGGACGCACTGCGGATGTGCACGTTGGCCGCATCGATGCGATCAAGGCAGCCGGGCTGAGCCAGGTGGTCACCTGTGACGATGCACGCAAATTCATGCGTCTGCGTCGGGAGTTCATCGAAGGTCAAGGAGCCAGCGCAGCGGACGACTCGACCGCTGCGCCGTCGGCCGCTTCACCGAGCGGCGAGGAACCGAGCGGCGAGGACGAATTCGCGGACAAGATTGCGCAGGGTGTGGCTGCGGACATTTGGACGGTCCGCGTGATACCACCCGGCGGTGGGACATGCAGTGGCTTTCTCATCGGGCCGTTTGCACTCATCACGGCAGCGCACTGCGTATCGGGACAGAGCGGCTTCGCGCATTTCGAGGTCGATTTCGGGACGGGTCTCTGGTGGAACAACGGCGGCGTGATGATGGCCTACCCTTGCATTAGCACAACGCCTTGTTATGTAGGGGGGGCTACCCCCAACGCGACATGGCAGCGCCACCCCGCCTACATCGGCACCGGGGACACGGAGCACGACATGGCGATCGTCTTTTCGAACGGCAACTGGCTGTGGCCTGGCAACGACCCGGCGGGTTGGTTTCGGATCAACAACGACGGATTTTCTGTCGGCCTCCAGTTCTGGATGCAAGGGTATGGGGCCAACCAGAACGTTGTAGGCAGCGGCGTCGGCGTCGGACGCACGGGGACGCATTGGGAGACCGTCGGTTACATCGACAATCCCGACCCGGAGTACTGGCATGCGAACGTAACCGACGGTTGGGGTCGGATCTGCAACGGCGACTCCGGCTCGCCGGCGATCAACCTCGGCTTGATAGGTAAGGCACCCTCCTTCACGCCAGTCGTCGTCGGCAGCCTTTCGAACCACGAGCCGCCGGGCACGGTCTGCCCCGAGATTGGGAATAAGGAGCGTTACACGAACCTAGCCGACAAGACCTGGTGGATCGAAGGACACTTCAACAACGGGTGCTTTCATGGAGCCAGCAATGGCAACGCCTACATCCGTTGCTGGTAAGGCCGGAAAGCAGGGCCGGATGCAAGCTGATTTCCCGATTTGCTGCGTTGCTCATCACCGCGTGCTCACCGTGCTGCTCTTTTCTGCGGCGCTCTGGGCGTGCGATTCCGAGAAAGCGTCCACCTCCGGGCAGGACATGGCCGTGGAGTGCAACGCCGTGTGGAGCGGCGAATTGTCGGGCGACATCCCCAGCGTGAAGGTGAGCGCCTGCGTGAAGCAGAATATGTGCTCATCGGACCTCGCCGTGCAGGTTGCGGACGGAGGTCGGTCGGGGCCGAACTGCGAGAACGAGCAATGCAGGGGCCACTTTGCTCAGACCGAGGAAGGGGTCGCGAGCGGCGGTGATCTCTCGCTCGAGGTTGGGACCCTCCTCTTCCTGCGCGAAAACCAGCCGGTCGCGTTGCTGGGGGTGACCCTCCGCTATCCGCCGACCTACGCCACTACCATCACGGACGCCGATCGCGCAACGCTCACGATCCGGTCAGATACGGACGAGATGCTGGTGGACGCGACTGCCGCGGAGCCCTACTCGACGGAGTTGGTTCCATATTGGGATCCGACCGCCACCTGCCGAAATGCCCTTCTTGACTTCCAGGGCGCGCCACAAAGCACAGAGGCTCCATAAGCTTCGGACGCCGGATGGACGCGTCGAAGGCCGGGGCGCGCGATTGCCTGTACATTATTTGGCTCGTCGGGCTGGTATCGTGCGAGTCGCCGCGCGTTGCCGTCGATCGCGCCGAGTGCACCCGGGTCGCCATCATCGACGGTAGCCCGGACCCTCGATTGTTCGAGCTCCAAGCCGGGCAGAAGAGATCGATCGTCGCCGTGGTGCGTGCGGCCTCGGATGCTGGAGGACCGGTTGGGATTTGCACGGGTGCCGTCATCGCGCCGGGAGTGGCCCTCACCGCGGCGCATTGCGTGGATCGCGATGGTGATGGGTCGCCGGATCCGGTTGGATCCCCCGGCGCGTTCGAGACAACCATAACGGTCATGAATGCCTCGGGCTCGGGCTCATCCACCCTCCCGATAGAAGCGGCGTGGCTCCACCCGGACCTCGACGTTGCCCTGCTCCTCGCGGGCGGACTTGCTTCGCTGACCGATCCGATCGAACCACTCTTGCCGCGTCTTCTGCCACTTGACCAGCGCTGGCAGGGGACGCCGGTCGAGCTTGCAGGTTTCGGTCTAAACGAGGATGGGATCTTGGGCACGCTGGCATTTGCAATTGAGGAGATCTCGCGACTCGAGAACGAACACCTCATCGTCGATGGTCAGGGTCGGAGTGGGGCGTGCGACGGAGATTCCGGTGGACCACTGCTAGGGCGTGGTGACGACGGCCTTGTCGAAGTGCTCGGCGTCCTCGATGACGGCGCTACGAGCTGCAGGGGCGTTGATCGTTACACGCGCCTCGACTTGCTGGTTGATTGGGCGCCTTTCGTGGAGCACGTGCCCACCGAAACTCGAGGGGCTGTCGTTGGCTGCGCCGGGCTCGAGCAACTTGGGAGTTGCATGCGCGGGCGGGCCTTCTACTGCGACAATGGGGAGCGGAGGGTCGACGACTGTGCTTTCAGCGGGCAGGGCTGCGGATGGGACCGGACGGCGGAAGCCTATCGCTGCGTCGCCGAGGAAGACGACGCGTGCGCCGGCATCGGCAGCTTCAGTCAGTGTGAAGGGCAAACCTTGCTGAGTTGCTCCAGTGGAACCCCACTGGCCCGCCCGTGCGACACATGCGCTGGTCGCTGTACCCCGTGGGTCGATGGTACGGGAGCTGGCTGTCGTTAGTGAAAACACCTCCGGGCAACAACTTCCCGGCCGCAGCATAGAGCGGAACCCTGGTACAAGCCGCCCCGAAAGGCGAGCGCCTGGCACCATCAATGAGGCGGTTCACCCGGACGGTGCACGTGCGGAGCCGGAGCGCCGCCCGGGGCCGGGGCCGGGGCCATGCCGGGCGGTAGCCGCTGGGGCGCGCGCGGTGCGACGGTCATGCCGGGACGCGCGTTCGGGAAGCCGCTCGGTAACGCCATCGGCCTTGCGCTGCCGGCGGCCTCCGGCGGTGGGCGCATCGGGCGTGGGCGGTCGGTAGCGGGCGCGGCCGGCGCAGCGCTCGGAGCGGCCGCAGCGGTGGCCCCGCCCGCGGTGAGCTCGGCGCGCGTCTTTGGCTCGGGCTGCTTCAGTGCGAACAGAAACAGCACCGAGAGCACGAGCCCGATGCCGACCAGCGTCAACCAGCCTGGCGTCTTCGGCTCGTCCGGTGCCGCCACGTCGGCCGGCGCGCCATCGAAGTGATGATCGTTTCCGGCATTCGCCGACATATCACCGTCATGACTCGCGTCGCTCATTCGGGCGGCAGTCTTCCAACGTTCGATTCGCCGGGTCAAGCGGCGCTCATTTCTTGCGTTCTCGCTGCCGAAAACCGCGGGTGTACCGGCCCCGCCGTGGCCAGGACCGAGGGGGCATGTAATCATTTACTGCTGGAGGCGAAGATGTCGGGAGCACTTGGGACGAGGGTGTTGGCGGTGGCATTCGCTGCGCTCGCCCTCGGTTGCGGTGGCGAGAGCAGGAACACCATCCGCGGTCCGGCGGGCGGGACGGACGCGAGCGGAGGAGCCAGCGGGACCCAAAGCGGAGGAAACTCGGGCGACGGCTCGGGCGGGGATTCGGGTTCGACGGCGAGTGGCGGCAAAGGCGGCGCGACGGCGAGTGGCGGGAAAGGCGGCGCGGCGGCGAGCGGTGGGAGCGGCGGCGCCGTTGGTGGGAGCGGCGGCACGGGTGGCACGGCCGGTACGGCCGGCGAACCCCCGCAGATCTCGAAGCTCGACCTCTTGTTCATGATCGACAACTCGATCTCGATGGCGGACAAGCAGCAGATCCTGTCGCAGGCGGTGCCGGTGCTCGTGCAGCGGTTCATCCAGCCCATCTGCGTCGACGCCAACGAGCAGCCCACGGGTTTCTCGTCCCCGTGCCCCGCCGGGATGCGGCCCGAGTTCGCCGCCGTGGAGGACATCCACATCGGCGTCATCACCTCCAGCATCGGCGACCACGGCAGCGCGGACGTCTGCTCCGAAGGTTCCTCGTCGAACCCGAACACCACCTACAATGACAAGGGTCAGTTCGTCCCGACCGTCTACACGAACCTGCCGAACCGCATGGGCCTGCAGTCCTACAACGGTCAGGGCTTTTTGGTGTGGGACCCGCGCCAGCCTAGCGACGGCGTCGTGCCGCACGATCCGCCTGGCTTCGACAACGCGCAGCAGTTCATCGACGCCTTCACCGATCACGTGATGGCGCCCGGCGAAAGCGGTTGCGGCTACGAGGCGCAGCTCGAGTCCTGGTACCGCTTCCTCGTCGATCCGGAACCGGTCGACAGCATGACGAACGACGGGCGGGTGGGTGTGCGCGGCGCCGTGAACCAGACGGTGCTCACGCAACGCGCGAACTTCCTCCGCCCTGATTCACTGCTCGCGATCATCATGCTCACCGACGAGAACGACTGCTCGATCGTGGACGAGGCCGGCACCCAGGGCTGGCTCGTCCCCTACAAGGGCGGCCCCAACGTGAACAACTGGCGTATGCCGCGCGCACACGCCGTGTGCGCGACGAGCCCGAACGATCCTAGTTGCGCGCCCTGCGGTTCGGGCGATCCCGACCCAGGGTGCGCTGGTGGCGCGAACTTCACGCCCGCCGAGGATGCGCCGAACCTCCGCTGTTTCCGCCAGAAGCAGCGCTTCGGGATCGATCTGCTCTACCCGATCCAGCGCTATGTGGATGGCCTCACCCGAGAACTCATCGATCCCCGCTTCGACGGCAGGTTGGTCCGGAATCCGATCTTCCAGGGCAACGGCGAGGAGGCGCCCCCGCGTGATCCGCGCCTCGTGTTCCTCGCCGGTATCGTCGGCGTGCCCTGGCAAGACATCGCCACGCCGGAATCGCTCGAGGCCCCGCGCTCCCTCCGCTACCTCACCGCCGACGAACTCACTCTGCAGAGCCGCTGGGAGGTGATTTTGGGTGACCCCTACAGCGCCATCGACCCGCTCGACCCGTTCATGATCGAGTCCGTGGATCCGCGCCCGACCGGTTTCGCGAATCCGATCCTTCCGAGCGCCACCGTCCTGCCGCCGGAGTCGGCGACGATGAATGCGATCAACGGCCACGAGCAGGCGGTCATTGAGGCCGAGCGCGCCGACCTCCAGTTCGCGTGCATCTTCCCGCTCGCGACGCCGCTGCAATGTGCCGGCTCGAACGAAGGCGGCTGCGATTGCAACGTCGACGAGTTCGCGAAGTCGAGTCCACTCTGCAACTACCCCATGGCGGGCGTCGACGGCACGCAGGAACGCGCCAAGGCGTACCCCGGTCTGCGTGAACTCGCGGTCTTGAAGGAGTTCGGCTCGAACGCGATCGTTTCCAGCATCTGTCCGAAGAACGTCATGGCCCAGGGCGGCAACCCGCAGGCGGACCCGGACTACGGTTACAACCCTGCAGTGCTGGCAATCGTGGACCGCCTCAAGGTGAGGCTGCCGGGAAGCCTCACCGGTCCCTAGCACCCCCGTCCGGTACCCAGCGTCGTCTGGAGCGCGCCGCTACCGCGGCGCGCGACTAGGGCGAGACGGCTTGACCCTCACGCGCGCGGCGCCGTAGGCTCTCTGCTTGCGCCCTTTGCGGGCGCCGCCCGAACCGATGGCCCAACCCGCGCAGCGCTACAAGGTCCTCGAAAGGATCGCCGCGGGCGGCATGGCGGAGGTCTTCCGCGCCGAGAGCGCCGGCCTCGAGGGCTTCAAGAAGCTCGTCGCCATCAAGCGCGTCTTGCCGCACCTGTCGGAGAAGAAGCAGTTCATCGGCATGTTCCTCGACGAGGCGCGCGTCTGCGCGCACCTCTCGCACTCGAACTGCGTGCAGGTGTTCGACATCGGGGTCGGTGACAACACGTACTTCATCGTGATGGAGTTCGTGGACGGCTCCGATCTCAAGGGTGTGATCGAGCACAAGCGCAAGGTGAACCAGATGTTCCCGGTCGAGGAGGCGACGCTCATCTGCGTGCGCATCTGCGAGGGCCTTTCCTACGCGCACGAACTCACCGACAGCAAGGGCAAAAATTTGCATATCGTTCACCGCGACATGTCGCCGCCGAACGTGCTGCTCACGCGCTTCGGCGAAGTGAAGATCGTGGACTTCGGGCTCGCCAAGGCGAACAGCCAGCTCGAGCGCAGCGAGCCCGGCATCATCAAGGGCAAATTCAGCTACCTGTCGCCCGAAGCGGCGCAGGGCATGCCGGTCGACGCGCGCACCGACGTGTTCGCCGTCGGTATCATCCTGTGGGAGCTCCTCGCCGGCCGCCGTCTGTTCCTCGGCGACAGTGATCTCGAGACGGTGCGGCTGGTGCAGCGCGCGGAGATCCCGCCGCTCCGCCAGTTCAACCCCAAGGTTCCCGCCGAGCTCGAGAAAATCCTGGCCAAGAGCCTGGCCCAGGATCCTCAGAAGCGTTACCAGACGGCGCGCGAGTTCGGGCGCGACCTCAACAACATCCTGTTCCACATCGGGCGCGCGGTTTCGTCGTTCGATCTTTCGCAGCTCGTTCTGCCGATCTGGCGCGAGCGGCAGAAGAAGAAGAAGGACAAGGTCGACAAGGGCGCCATCATCGGCTCGTTGATCGACGAGGCGCTGTTCGAGTTCTCGTCACTCGACGGCGGCGATCGCTCGAGCAAGAGCACGGTGGGAACGGTTCCGGTGAACCTCGGCTCGTTCGAGGACGTGCACAACTGGGGTGACGAGATGTCGGTCGAGCCCCCGCGCGTGAAGGAGGAGCACGGCCCGATGAGCTACGAGCTCGGCAATCTGGCCGCGCTCGAAGACGATGATGGCCCGGCGCGCCCCGGTCACCCGACGCCGGGCGCAATGCCGGCCGCTCGCATGCCCGCGCCGGCCGGCGCCCAGCCCGCCGCCTTGCTCGGCGCCGAGAGCACCGACGCGCCGGAGACCGAGATCGCAGCGAAAGGCACGCGGGGCGGTGCGCTCGGCTGGGTGCTGCTCGTGGTCCTCGCCGGCGCAGTGGCGGGCGCGTATTTCGGCGGCGTGATCCCGCACTGACGGAATCCGTCCCCCCTTGCGAGATTCGGGACGCTGAAGCGCGTCTCGTAATTCGTCGAACGGTTCGGCTCTAGGCCTTTTCGTCCGCGTCGTCCGCGTCGTCCGCGTCGGCCGCGTCGTCGTCGTCGTCCCCGTCCGGCTCGTGTAGCTCGTCGTCGTCTTCGTCGAGGTCGACGTCGAGGTTGTGCTCCGTTCCCGAGTGCTCCTCGCCGGCGGGGCGTTCCTTGCCGCGCTGTCGCTCTTTCTGAGCGCGTTCGCTCGCCAACCGCTGAAAGACGATCGGCTTCGGCGCCACCAGAACCGCCATCGTGCGCGCCTCCATCGTCGGGCGTTGCTCCACGTTGGCGATGTCCTCGATCTTCGAGAGGATGAAGTCGAGCTGCATCCTGGCTCGCTCCGGGTGCGTGATCTCGCGGCCGCGGAAGCGGCACACGACCTTCACCTTGTTGCCCGCTTCGACGAACTTGCGGGCGGCGCGGAGCTTCACCTCGATGTCGTGGTCGTCCGTCTTCGGACGGATCTTGATCTCCTTCACCTCGACGACCGTCTGCTTGCGCTTGGCGTCGCGCTGGCGCTTTTTCTCCTCGTACTTGTACTTGCCGAAGTCGAGGATCTTGCAGACGGGCGGGGTCGCTTTCGGGTTCACTTCCACGAGGTCGAGCCCGACCTCCTGAGCGCGCCGGAGCGCCTGCTCGGTGGAGAGCACCCCGAGGTTCGAGCCGTCTTCGGCGACGACGCGCACTTCCGGTACCCGGATGCGGTGGTTGATACGGATTTGGGGCCCTCTCGGGTCCCGACTGAAACGGCGTCCACCTGCTACGGGCATGTCAAAGTCGCTCTCTTCCTCTCTGTGGGCGAAGGCCCAATCATCGAAATAGTCGTCATCCTGCGCTCGGTCGTGGCGGCACGGCTTCTTTTGCGAGACGTGCCGAAAATTCAGCGATGCTCATCGAGCCGAGGTCCCCGGCATCACGCGAGCGCGGAGCCAGCGTGCCGGCGGCGGCTTCCTTGTCACCAATCACGACCACATAGGGATGGCGCATCAGGTGAGCGTTGCGGATCTTGGCGCCGAGCTTGTCGGACCCCGCATCCACCGTGACGCGAAGGCCCGAAGCGGCAAGCTCACGCCGCACGCGCTCGGCGTACTCGGCCTGCTTCTCGCTCACTGTCACGAGCACGGCGTGCTCCGGCGCGAGCCAGGTCGGAAACTTGCCGGCCGTGTGCTCGAGGAGGATGGCGTAGAAGCGCTCGAGCGAGCCGAACACAGCGCGGTGCAGCATCGCCGGTCGCTGGAAGCTGCCGTCGTTCGCCACGTAGTCGAGGCCGAAGCGCTCCGGCAGGAAGTAGTCGAGCTGGAGTGTTCCGAGTTGCCAGCTTCGTCCGAGTGCGTCGAAGATGTGGAACTCGATCTTGGGGCCGTAAAACGCTCCCTCGCCGACGATCGTCTCGAACTTCGTGCCGGCGGCGACGAGCACCCGTTCGAGCATTTTCTCCGCGCGCTCCCAGACTTCGTCCGAACCGATGCGGTGCTCGGGCCGGAGTGCGAGCTTCACGTCGATGCGAGTCATGCCGAAAACGCCGTACACGTCCCGCACCATGCGCATGAAGGCGTTTGCCTCGGATTCGATCTGGTCTTCCGTGCAGAAGATGTGGGCGTCGTCCTGGCAGAAGCTGCGGACGCGGGCGAGGCCGTGCATCACACCGGTGCGCTCGTAACGGTGTAGCCGGCCGAAATCGGCGACGCGCCAGGGGAGCTCGCGGTAGCTCCGGCGGCGGTGGCCGTAGACCAGGCAATGCCCCGGGCAATTCATCGGCTTCAGGCCGTAGCCGAGCGCCGGGTGCTCGGCGATCGAGGCCAGGGCGGCGGAGGGTGCGCCGGCGTTCTCCGACATCACGTCGGCCGTGGTCGGAAAGTAGAGCCCGTCGATGAAGTTCGGGATGTGACCGCTCGTCTCGAACAGGCGCCTGCTGAAGAGCTGCGGCGTGATCACTTCCTCGTAGCCGTGCTCGACGTAGAGCCCGCGCAAGAAGTCGACGAGCCGGTGGTACACCGCCGCGCCACGCGGCAAGAGGAACGGCATGCCGGGGGAAAGCTCGTGGAAGATGAAAAGGTCGAGCTCTTTGCCGAGCTTTCGGTGGTCGCGCGCCCGCGCCTCTTCGAGGTTTTTCAGGTGAGCCTCGAGCTCCGCCGCGCTCGGGAACGCCGTCCCGTAGATGCGCTGGAGCATCGGGTTCTTCTCGCTGCCTCGCCAGTACGCGCCCGCGACCGAGAGCAGCTTCACGGCGCCGATGTGGCCGGTGTGCGGGACGTGCGGGCCCTCGCACAGGTCGACCCAGGTCCCCTCGGGCCGGCCCGGGCTGCCGTGACGATAGAGCGAGATCGCTTCCTCACCAGGAATGGCGTCGAGTACCTCGAGCTTGAACTTTTCCCCCATGCCCGCGAAGAGATCGTGCGCCGCGCTCCGGCTCACCTCTTCGCGGTAGAAGGCTTTCCTGCCGGCGATGATCGCCGTCATTTCGGCTTCGATCGCGGCGAGATCCGCATCGGTGAACGGGCCGCTCGGGCGATCGAAGTCGTAGTAGAAGCCCGAATCGATCGCGGGCCCGATGGTGACCTGAGTGCCGGGAAAGAGGCGCTGCACCGCATCCGCCATCACGTGCGCCGCCGAGTGCCGGAGCACTCTGAGTCCCTCCGGCTCGCTCGCGCGGACCGGCATGAGATCGGCATCCGCGGCGACCGGCGTGTGCAGATCGACGACCGCGCCGTCGATGCGGACGGCGACGATGTCGTCGGCGAGCTGACCTCTCTCCCTCAGCAGCTCGCCTGGCGTCTTGCGCGCAGGCTGGGAGGTCATGCCGTGGTGGCGCAGCCAGTAGCGCTCAGTGCGTTCGTCCGGCGGCTAGTAGGCGCGGACAGGATTGAACTGTCGACCCCTACCGTGTCAAGGTAGTGCTCTACCACTGAGCTACGCGCCTGCGGGTGAGCGGACAGAACATCCGCCGCGTGACTGAATTTCCCGGAAAACAGGCTAGTGGGAGTACAACCCGGTTCCCCCCCTGTCAAGCGGCGGACCGGTGTCAATTCGCCCCGGCTGCACCCCGGCTAGTTGCGCGCCCTTCCGATTCTGGGTATAGGCCGGCCCCGCGCTTTTCGCTCGGAACCCCACGAATTTGGCATCGGCAGCGCTCCTCCTGCAAGTCGTTCCGCCGGCACCCGGGCGCCAGCCGGGAGAGGTGCAGCCTGCCCCGGGTCCGACTCCCCCGGCCGGTGGTGGCGCCCCCCCGCCGGACCCCGGCGGGATGTGGATCATGCTGCTCATGATCGCGCCGCTGCTCTTGCTCATGTTCTGGAGCAGCCGCTCGCAGCAGAAGAAACAAGAGAAGGTGCTCTCCGCGCTCGCCAAGGGCGACCGCGTGATCCTACAGGGCGGCCTGGTCGGAAAGTTCGTCGAGCTCACCGACAAGATCGCCAAGGTGGAGATCGCCCCCGGGGTCAAGGTGGACGTCCTGGGCTCGAGCATCGTCGGCAAAGACAGTCCCGAGACCAAGGCCGCCGCGGAGAAGCGGTAGGCGATGCCCCCGATCACCGTCGCGCTGGTGCTCACCGCCATCTTCGGTGCGCTGGGGCTTGGTCTTCTGATCGCGTCCTCGGTGTCGAAGTCGCAGCGCGTCGTGCTGGCGATCGCTGCGGTGCTGTCGGCCGGCGCGGCCGGCGCGGCCTGGGTCAACGGCTTCTGGCCGATGGTGTTGCTCGGGCTTTTGGGGCTTTCGGTGGCGTTTGCGGCGGTCGACGTGGTTGACCTTTCGTGGCGCTTGCGCGCGTCGCTGAACGCCATCGTCGTCACGCTCGGCTTCCTCGCGCTCTGGCCGACCTTCCACGGCATGAGCGGCGGTCGTTTTCCGTGCCCCGCCTACATCCGGGAACACGTCGCCTTCCGCCTGGTCGCCGGGCTCGACCTCCGCGGCGGGATGAGGCTCGTCTACACCGTCGACGTCGAAGAGGCCGTCAAGGACAAGCGCGACCACTACTACGAGGACATGCGCCTCGAGCTCACGCGCGTGCTCGGCTTGCACCAGGGCGACGAGCGGCCGAAAGAGGAGATTTACGCGAAGCTTCGAGACAAGGTGACGCTCGAGGCGCCGCGACGGCCCGCCAACGAGATCCGGCTCGAGCTCAAGCCCGAGGTCGACCCGACCAAGATCGATCAGCGCTTCCTCGAGCGCTTCGTCAGCGAGCTCTCCTACACGAGGAGCCCGGACGGCAGGCACTACGCGTTTCGCATCCGATCCACGGTCGAAACCAGCATTCGCGAGCGGGCGGTCGGCCAGGCGCGCGAGATCATCAACCGTCGCGTCGACGAGCTCGGCCTGCGCGAGGCCGCGGTGTCGACCCGCGACGAGGACATCGTGATCGAAGTCCCGGGCGAGGACGAAAAGAGCTTCGCCAACATCCGGGACATCATCAGCCAGACCGCGCGCCTCGAGTTCAAGCTGCTCGACGACGACTCGGACTTCATGAAGGGGCTGCGCGAGAAGGCGAGCCCGACGAGCCTGCCGGAGGGCCTCGACTTTCGCACCGAGACGGCCAGCGTCGGCCAGGACACGGACGGCGACATCAAACAGCGCGAGGTCACCTACGCGTTCCTCGCCAAGGGCGAGAAGGAGACCAGCCAGGACACGCTCAAGCGCTTCAAGGAATGGGCGTCCACGATCGAGTTGCCCCACGATCGCGAGCTCGGTTTCGAAGTCGTGCACCGCACCGTCGACGAGGTGACGCTCAAGGAGGAAGAGGTTGGCTACCGGAGCTACCTGCTTCGCTCCCGCGCCGACGTGACGGGTGATCTGGTTCGCGACGCGGCGGCGCAGCCCGATCAGAGTGCAGGGTCGCTCGGCGGCTGGCACGTGGCCCTCACGTTCACGGAACAGGGCGGCCGCATTTTCGAGCGCATCACCGGCGAGAACATCAAGAGGCGCTTCGCCATCATCCTCGACGGGCGCGTCGAGAGTGCCCCGGTGATCCAGACCCGCATCCCCGGCGGTCACGCCACGATCACGATGGGCTCGAGCGACCCCGAAATCCAGCTTCGCGACTCGCGGAAACTCGAGCTCGTGCTGCGCTCGGGCGCTCTCCCGGCGCCGATCTCGCCGTCCAACGAACAGCGCATCGGTCCGTCGCTCGGGCGTGACGCGATCGCGCTGGCCGTTCAGGGCGCGCTCGGTGGCGCCGTGATGGTGCTCATTTTCATGATCTTCTACTACAGCCGCGCCGGGCTGATCGCCGACATCGCGGTGGTGTTGAACCTGTTCCTCCAGCTGGCGATCCTGGCGTCACTCGGCGCTTCGATGACCTTGCCCGGCATCGCGGGCCTCGCGCTCACGATCGGCATGAGCGTGGACGCCAACGTGTTGATCAACGAGCGCATCCGCGAAGAGCTCGATCTCGGAAAGTCGCCGCGTGCGGCGGTCGAGATCGGCTACAAGCGCGCGTTCAGCGCCATTTTCGACGGTCACGTCACCAGCATCATCGCCGGCGTCGTGCTCGCTCAGTACGGTACCGGGCCGATCAAGGGCTTCGCGGCGACGCTGTTGGTCGGTGTCGTCTGCAGCCTGTTCACCGGCGTCGTGATGACGCGGGTGATGTTCGATCTGTGGGTGAAGGCGCTCGGGCGCCAGGGTCGCCTGGCTCTAGGGTAAAGAGACGATGCGCTTCTTCTCGTCGAGCGGCAAGGTCTACGACTTCATGCGCTGGCGCATGGTGTTCGTCGTGATCAGCATCGTCATGGTCTTCGGAGCGATCGGGCTCCTGGTCACGGGTCAGGCCCGCCTCGGCACGGATTTTCGCGGCGGCACCGAGGTCGAGGTCGCCTTCCGCGGCGAGGTCAGCCCGCAAGAGATCCGCGACGCGGTCACCGCCGCCGAGTTCCACACGCCCGACGTGATCAAGGTCGACGACTCCAAGAACGCCCATCACTACCTGATCCGCGTTCAAGATGTCTCGATCCTGACCGGGGAGATCGAAGCCGCCGTCGAGCGGGCGCTCTGCTTTGGCCCTCGCGCGGCCGAGTGTCCGGAGGCGCAGCGGGCGACCGAAGTGCGCTTCAGCCCCGGCGGCGACAAGGTGACGGTCCGCTTCGGCGTCGCCCCGGACCTCGACTGGGTGCGCGAGCGCGCTTCGGCCGTGAAGGGTATCCGCCTGCGTCCCGGCGCGAACAACCCGTTCATCCAGAACGCCCGCGACCACAAGGTCGAGATCCAGCTGATGAGCAAGGGCGACCAGCTCTTGAGCGGTCTACAGCGAGCCCTCGGACAGCGGGCGCCGGAACAGACGCTGCGGTCGGAATGGATCGGTCCGCGAGCGGGCGCTCAGCTCCGCGATAGCGCGGTGAAGAGCATCCTGATCGCGATCGTCTTCATCATGGCGTACATCGCGTTCCGGTTCGACCTCAGGTTCGCGCCGGGCAGCGTGGTGGCCCTCATCCACGACGCGACCGGCACCGTCGGTCTCTTGATCCTGCTCGGACGCGAGATTGACCTCACGACGGTCGCGGCCGTGCTCACCATCATCGGGTACTCCGTGAACGACACCGTCGTCATCTACGACCGCGTTCGCGAAAACCTCGGCAAGCTCCGGGGCGCGAGCTTTCGCGAGCTCATCAACGTGAGCACCTCCGAGATGCTCGGGCGAACCCTGCTCACGAATGCCACCGTGCAGATGAGCGTCCTCGCGTTTTTCGTCTGGGGGACGGGCACGCTGAAGAACTTCGCGCTCACGCTGACGATCGGGATGTTTCTCGGCACCTATTCGACGATCTACATCGCGCTCCCGGTGACCGAGTGGTTCGACAAGGTCCTGTTCCAGCGCCTTGGCGGCGGTCAGAGTCGCGGCGGCCGCAAGACCGCGCGCCGCCGGCCGGCGGAAGCCTCCGCGTAGTCGCGCTACAGGGGACCCGTTGACAGCGAGGAACTGGTCCTTAGATTGCGAGAATGCTCGCACCTACGGCTGTATCCACTCTGCGCTCACCTGGTGAGCTGCCGCTCACGTTCCCACCCGAGGTGTGGGAGGCGATGTCGACGGAGTACCGCGCCGCCTGTGAAAGCGCCCAGGCGCTGCTCGACGTATTCGGTGCCGAGCGAACGCTCGCCTTGCGCGACGCGCGCCGCCGCTCCGCCCTGGGCCTGGACGAAGCGCTTCGCGGCCTCGAAGTGCTGAAGGGCATGGATCTCATCGACGTGGAGCCCTCGGAAAGCGGCCCCAGTGTCACGCTGCGCGCCCGGCCCGAAGGTCACGTGCGGATCACCGGGCTCGACGGCAAGCCGCGCTGGGTGTTCATCGCGCGCCCGCTGGACGAGCCGGACGTCGCCGCCTCCGAGCTGAACTAGAGCCCGATCGGAAACGCTGGAGCTTCGTCCCCAGCTTATCCGACCCCCGCTAGCGACGGTTCCCCTTCACGGCGGGCGCGGGAGACGCTACCGAGGGGCATGTCGGAGACGAGCACCCTGGCTGCGGCGCCGGCGGGCGATGCGGCGCGGGAACTCGCGCGTGCCCTGGCGTGTCAGTTGCGAGTGTCGGTGACGCTCGCGGAATGGCTCGTCATCCGTGGCGTTTCTGATCCGGACCAGGCTCGCGGCTTCCTCGCGCCGCGCCTTTCGGAGCTTTCGTCGCCCGTGACGATGATGGACCGTGCTCGCGCCGCCGAGCGCCTGGCCCACGCCGTCCGCGCTTCGGAACGGATCGCCGTGTTCGGTGACTACGATTGCGACGGTATCACGGCGACTGCGGTGATCACCGAGCTCCTGCGCGCACTCGGCGCCGAGGTCGAACCGCTCATTGCGAGTCGGTTCGACGGAGGCTACGGCGTGTCGCCGGGGGCGGTCGAACGGCTGCTGGCGACCGGAGCGCGCTTGGTCGTCACCTGCGACTGTGGCTCCTCCGACCATGCGTCGCTCGAGGTGCTGCGCGAGCGCGGTCTGGACGTGATCGTCATCGATCACCACCTGGTTCCGGAACAGCCGCTGCCGGCGCTGGCGTTCCTAAATCCGCACCGGCCGGGCTGCGGCTTCCCGTTCAAGGGTCTCGCCTCGTGCGGGCTCGCGCTGTCGCTCGGAGCCGCGGTTCGCGCCGAGCTCGGACGCGCCGTCGATCTGAAGGCCGTGCTCGATCTCGTCGCCATCGGCACCATCGCCGACGTGGCGCCGCTCGTCGGGGACAACCGCGCACTCGTCCGCGCCGGCCTCGCGGTCCTGGGTGAAGCGCGCCGTCCGGGCATTCGCGCGATGTTCGAGCTCGCCGGCATCGACCGCGGGCGGCCGCTGACGGCCGAGGATGTCGCGTTCCGCATCGCGCCGCGGCTCAACGCACCCGGTCGCCTGGGCTCGCCGGCGCTGTCGCTCGAGCTACTACTCGAAACGAACCCGGTTCGCGCCGACGCGCTCGCCGGCGATCTCGAGCAGAGCAATGTCACGCGAAAGGCGATGCAGGCGTCGATCCTCGACCAAGCGCTTTCGGAAGTAAACGATCGGGGTTTCGCCGATAGCCCGGCGATCGTGCTCGGCCGCGAGGGGTGGAGCCAAGGGTTGGTCGGCATCGTGGCCGGGAGGCTCGCCGACACGTTCGGGCGCCCGGTGATCGTCGTCGGCTTCGAGGGAGAGCACGGCCGTGGTTCGGTGCGCGGTCCGGCCGGTTCGCGGCTCTACGATGCGCTCTCGGAAGTGAGCCCTTTGCTGGTCCGTTTCGGAGGGCACCAAGCGGCGGCTGGGCTCGAAGTGCTGGCACCGAAGCTCGCCGAGCTCCGGACGGCTTTCGAGCGCGCCGTCCAGAACGTTCCCGCCGCGCGCGAACCCGAGCCGCCGTCATCGCGACGCGTGCGGCTCGTCGCCGGAGACTCGCCGAGCCGAGTTCTTCTCGACTTCGCCCTGCTCGAGCCGTGCGGGGAGGGCAATCCGTGCCCGGAGCTCGAGATCGAGGCGACGGTCATGCGCGCGCGCGAGGTGCAAGGCGGCCATCTCAAGCTCGAGCTCGAGCTTCCCGGCGGCGAGCGGCTCGGGGCGTTCGGCCCCGGCCTCGGCGAGCGCGCGGCGGGGCTTTCCGGGCCCGTCGTCGTCGGCGGGCGGCTGCGGCGCGACCGTTACCGTGGCGGCGACGAGGCCGAGCTGCTGGTCACACGGCTTCAGTCCTAGAGCACATGCGCTGTAGGATGGGCGCGCTATCGTTCCGGGCGCCCCATGGCCGAGCCGTACATCCGCTTCCAGCGTGTTCACAAAGCCTTCGGGCCCAAGATCGTCTACGCGGGTCTCGATCTCGAGATCATGCGCGGCGAGGTGCTCACCATTTGCGGCGGTTCCGGGGTCGGCAAGAGCGTCATGCTGAAGATGCTGATCGGCCTCCTGTTCCCCGATTCGGGCCACATCTATTTCGACGGCCTGGACGTGACCGCGCTCGATGAGACGGCCCTTTCCGACGTGCGGCGCCGGATCGCCATGTTGTTCCAGAGCGCTGCGCTGTTCGATTCGTTGAGCGTCGGCGAAAATGTCGGCTACGGCCTGGAGGAACACTTTCGCGACAAGCTCAGCAACGCGGAGCGGGTCGACCGGGTGGCGTGGGCACTCGGCCTGGTGGGCCTCCCCGGCATCGAGGCCATGCGCCCGTCGGACCTATCGGGTGGGATGCGAAAGCGGGTGGGCCTCGCGCGGGCGGTCGCCGTCCAGCCGGAGGTGCTGCTCTACGACGAGCCGACGACGGGCCTGGATCCGATCAACACCGCGCGGGTGAACCACCTGATCACGGGTCTCCAGGAGCGGCTCAGCATCACCAGCATCGTCGTCACGCACGACATGCGGAGCGCGTTCAGCGTCAGCGATCGCATCGCGATGGTGCACTCCGGACGCGTGATTTCCGCCGGCACGGTCGACGAATTTCGCGCGTCGACCGATCCTCGGGTCTCCGACTTCATCCAGGGCCGTGCCCCCGTCCGGGAGAGCGTCGAAGCCCTGCTCAACAGCTGAGCCTTGGTTGGAGCGGGGACGCCAAACACCGTTGGCGCCCCCCGAACCGGCCTTCCTACTTACTGCACGATCTTCACGCAGGCCGTGCTGCAGCTGCCCTGGCCGTTCGCCATGCCGTCGTCGCAGGTTTCGCCGAAGGCGCTGTCGATGAAGCCGTCGCCGCAAGCCGGTGTGATCTGGCAGCTCGGCGAGCAGCCTCCCACGACGCCGTAGGTGTCGACGTTGAGGCGGCCCTTGTCGCACTGCTCGTACGGTAAGCCGGTGGCCGGGTCCATCCCCGTGTACACCATCTCGTCGCCGCAGAACGGGCCGAAGTGGCACGTCGAGTCGCAGCCGCCGTAGATGCCGTCCTGGTTCAGGATGCCGTCGGTGTCGGTGGCCGCGTCGCCGTCGTCGCACTCTTCCGTCAGTGTCGTGATCTCGTCGCCGCAGCGCGGTTCGCACACGGACTTGGTGGTGGCAAAACCCGACAGCGTGAGCTGGTAATTCGACTCGCGCGGGTGGCGATCGGCGTGGAACACCGCGATCTCGTAGATGCGGCCGACTTCCAGGCCCCACTGCGTGTCGATCGTGACCATGCCCTGGAGCCGCTCGTGCGGTGCACCGAGGTCGAGGGCAAGGCGGCCGTTGACGAACACCCACACGTCGTCGTCGCCGAAGAACGAGAGGGTGGCCGGCGCGTCGTAGCGGAAGAGGTAGCGAGCCTCGGTCGTGAAGTAGAAGTTGCGCGGCACGCCCGCCACGGCGGTCGAGCCGTTCGTCGGATTGCCGCTCGAGTGAGGCACCGGGCCGCCGGTGCCCGTCATCGGGCAGCCGTCGTACGCCGCCTGCGTGTCCCACTGGGACACGATCGGGTTCCCCGCGCCGGTGGTGCAGTTCGCTGCCGTGAGGCCCGCCTTCCAGTACGGCCAGAGGTTGCAGATCTTGGTCGACGTGGTCGAAGCCTCGAGCGGGAAGAAGCCGCTCTGGAGCGGGGTCGCCGTGCCTAGGCAGTTCGCGTGGATGTCCTCGAGCACGGTGCGGCCCACGGCGCCAGCGGCAGCGCCGGGCTGGCTGCTCGAGTACTGGTACTGAGCGCCCATCGCCGCGAGCTCGAGCGTGCCGCGCGTCTCGGTGCTCGCCGCCGAGGTCGTGTACCACTCGGTGAAGCTCGCCGCGTCCTTCACGACCTTCACCATCGAGTCGAGGCGATCGCGCTGGCTTCCCTCGTTCTCGACCCAGCAGGTGGCAGCGCCGGTGCCACCGAGCACGCCGGTCTGATCCCAGTCCGTGAAGATGCACGGGCAGGTGTCTTTCGCCAGCGACGGCTTGCCCATCGGGTTCAGCGTTGCGGCGGCGATGCCGGTGCAGGGACCGACAGCATCCGTGCTCGGGCACGCGTCGCCGGCGGTGTAGGCGGCGCGCATTCCGCTCGCGTTCGGCACGCAGGCGGTCTTCCCGCCGACGTGGCCGGGCGTCCCCGCCGGGGTCGTCGACCCCATGTAGAAGAAGTCCGGGTGCCCGCCCGCTTCATTCTGGCCCTTGAAGTCGCGGTAGATGACCGGCAGCACCAGGCACTGGAGGGCCGGGTTGCTGGGGCACGGCTCGGTGTCCGGCGCCATGCTGTTGCCGCACATGAAGCCGCCTTCCGTCTGGCACGCATCCGAGCAACCGTCGCCGGAGACGGCGTTGCCGTCGTCGCACGTCTCGCCGTCGGGGACGTCGATATTACCGTCGCCGCACGCCGTGGAGCACGCCTGCGTGGTGCCTGACGGACGGCAGTTCGGTTCGGCCGTGCACGTCTTCGAGCAGCCGGTTGCATCGCCGTAGAAGAGCCCGTTCGTGCCGTCGGGAACCATCGGTGGGCTGCCGAGGTCGCAGCCCTCACCGGATTCGGCGATGCCGTTGCCGCACACGGACGCCGTGCACACGCTGGGCGTACCGGTGCACGACCAACCGGGCTCCGTCAGGCAGGTGCTCGAGCAGCCGTCCAGGCTCGCGGCGTTGCCGTCATCGCAGTTTTCGCCGCCGAGCATCTGGCCGTCGCCGCAGAACGGAACGCACTTTCTGCCCGGCACGCGGCACTGCCAGCCCGGCGTGACCGTCTTGCAGTCGGCCGAGCAACCGTCGCCGTCCATATTGTTGCCGTCGTCGCACGCTTCGGCGCTGGTCAGCCTGCCGTTGCCACACGCCGCGATGCTCGAGCAGGGGCCCACCATCGGCGCCACCGGGCAGTCGCAGTCGGCTTCGACGCTGCAGAACTCGTTGCAGCAGTCGCCGTTGTTCTTGTTGCCGTCGTCGCAAGCTTCCGGCGCTTGATAGATGCCGTCGCCGCACGCGGGGTTCTCGACCGAGATGGTGCCGGCGGACGTGCCACCCGTCGGCCGCACGATCGCTCCGGTTCCGCCGTTGTTGGGGGTGCCGCCGCTGTTGCCGCTGCCACCGCTGTCGATGTCGGTGTTGTCCTCCTCGACACCGGTGCTGCAGCTGGACGCACTCGCCACCAAGAACACGAAGCACAAGAACGAAAAACGCGCCGATGAAGCCATGGTTACGCCTTAATCTCCGACCAGGTTCGCCCCTTGGCAAGCGCCCTTTAGTTCTCGTTTCTTGTTCACCCTCCGGAGGGTGGGTCCGGGTGTGTGAAGGGGGGGAGGTCGGGTGGTTTCGGGGGTCATGGGGACCCCCTGTTCCGAAGTGGGGTTCGCTCTCGAAATCGGCTCGTTTGCTCGGGTTTGTGCGGGTTTCGGACCGCCCATGACCGCGGCGTCGTGGTGGGTCGCAATGGATGTGGAAGCGGTGCCACTCCGTCCAAACTGCAGGATTCTCGCTCCGGACGAAGATGTAAGACTGGCCCTCCGAACCCCCCGAAGGGGCCTTCGAACGAGGGATCAGGGGTGCGCGCCGCCGTCCGGTGCCCGCCGCCACGTCGCCTCGCGGTCCTCACGGTGGCTGGTAGGCGGCGATCACGGCGCTCATGATGACCTGAGCCATGAAGACGAAGATCAGGATGCCGGTCACGTCGACCAGGCTCGCGATGAACGGCGTGGAGCTCGTCGCCGGATCGATGCCGACGCGCCGGAGCATGAGCGGGAGCATCGCGCCGATCGTGCAACCCGCAAACACGATGCCCACGATCGAAACGCCGACGGTCAACGCGAAGTCCAGGTTCTGATCCGGATACATGAGCACGCGCAGGAAGCCGAACAGCGCGAGACCTACGCCGAGCACGAGCCCCATCCCCGCTTCCCGCCAGAGGATGCGCCACCAGTCGCTCGGTTTGATCTCGCCGAGCGCGAGGCCGCGGATGATCAGCGTCGAGGACTGTGACCCCGAGTTGCCGCCGGAGCTGATCAAGAGGGGAACGTAGTACGCGGCCCCGTGGATCGCGCTGAGCACGTGATCCGAGCTGCGAAGCGCCATCTGGGTGAAGAACTGCAAGAAGAAGAGAACCAGAAGCCACACGCCGCGCTTGCGCAAGAACGCGAAGAAGCTGGTCTGAAAGTACGGCTCCTCGAGCGGTGCGATACCGCCGATCTTCTGCACGTCCTCGGTCTGCTCCGCCGTCAGCACGTCCACGATGTCGTCGATCGTGATGATGCCGAGGAGCTTGCCGGCCTCGTTCACGACCGGCATCGCGTTGGTGTCGTACTTCGCCATCCGGCGCGCGACCTCTTCCTGGTACATCTCGGGCGGCACGCTGACGAGGTTCGGCCTCATGATGTCGGCGATCGCCTGACTCGTACCGTGTCGCGACGCGACGATGAGGTCTCGGAGCGGCACCAGGCCGACCAGCTCGTCGTCCGCCGACACCACGTAGATGCTGTAGATCGGCGTGTCGGTCTCCTCGGCGTGGACCCGCACGGACTCGAACGCTTCCGCGATCGTGGCCGTCGGCGGGGCGGACACGTACCAGGTCGTCATCAAGTGCCCGGCGGCCGTGTCCGGGTACTTTCCGAGCTCGCGGACGTTCTCCGCCGCCTCGGGGTCGACCTTTTCGAGCGTCGTGAGGACGTTCTCGGCGACGGCCGGCGGCATGATCGAGAACAGGTCCGCCCGATCGTCGGGCGCCATCTCGCTCGCGATCAGCGCCACCGACTCCGGTTGCATCTGCTCGACGAGCTCTTCCTGTTCGTGCTCCTCGAGGCGCTCGAAGATCGGCGCCGCCCCTTCCGCCGGCATGCGGCCGAGCAGGAGCGCCGCGTGGTGCGGCTCGAGCTCGCTGACGATGTCCGCGAGGTCCTCGGGGTGGATCTCGTCGAGCAGGTCCCGGACCTGCTCCGGATCCTCCTCCAGAATGCGCTTGATGTCTGGCGCGAGGAGGGTGGAAAGGCGCATGGGGGCGGGCTTACCACGGGCCGGCCGGGCGGGATCCCTCGTCGAGTGCCGGGGGGCGTGACGCAGGGCCCCGAACGCGCAAGACTTGTGGTGACACGACGATGAAGAGGAGCCGCGAGTACAAGGTCGGAGCATTCGTGCTCGCCGGGATGATCGCTATCGGAGGGGTGGTCTTCCTGATCGGGGAGGAGCGCCAGCTCTTCGCGAAGAAGCTCGAGTTCAAGACCTCCTTCATGGACGTCCAGGGGCTCACCGTCGGCTCCCCGGTTCGCATGGGGGGGTTCGACATCGGCCGCGTCACCAAGGTCGGGTACCCCGAGGATCGCAGCGACCCCAAGATCCACGTCGTGTTGGCCGTCATCGAAGGTCAGGCGGTTCGCATCAAGCAGGACTCGATTGCCAGCGTGGAGGGCAAGGGTCTGCTCGGTGACAAGATGCTCTCCATCACCATCGGCAGCGCCCAGAAGGGCATCCTTCCGCCCGGCAGCTACATAACGGCCAAGGAGGGCGAGGACCTGGCGGCGATGATGGGAAAATTCTCGGGCCTACCCGCCAAGCTCGAGAAGGTGGTCGACAACCTCGAAAAGGGGACCGCCGCGCTGTCCGACGAAAAGCTCCAGAACAACCTGAAAGGGGCGACGGAGTCGTTGAACGGCGTGCTCGGATCGCTCGACCGCGGAGAGGGGTACGTCGGCAAGATACTGAGCGACCCCGCGGAGTCCGAACGGCTGTCGAAGCTCGTCCAGAACCTCGTCAAGGTCACCGGTGAGCTCAGCCTGACGGCCGAGCACGTGAACCAGGTGCTTGCCCGGGTCCAAAACGGTCCGGGCCTGGTCCACGAGGTGCTCTACGGCCAGGAGTCCTCGAAAGCCGTCGCCCAGTTCGGCGGGGCGGCCGACGAGCTCCGGCTGACGCTGAAGGGCATCCGGGAGGGGAACGGCGTCGCCAAGAGCGTCATCTACGGCGACGAGAACTCGCAGGTGATGATGCGGAACCTGAACGACATGAGCACGGACCTCCGCCAGATCGTGGCGGACGTGAGGGCAGGCAAGGGCACGCTCGGGGCGCTGATCGTCGATCCGTCGGTCTACGAGGACCTGAAGCTCGTGCTCGGCAACGTGGAGCGAAACAAGGCGCTCCGGGCGCTCGTCCGCTACTCGATTCGCCGCGACGAGGCGGCGCCGCCGGTGAACGATTCGGCGCCCTCGAGGAGCGCTGGTTCGGGGGGCAAGGGTGCGCCGCTCCCCGCCGGCCTCGCCGCCGGAACCGACACTCCCGCGCCCTGACCGGGGGCGGGCGCTTGTACTAGACTGCCCGGCGATGGTTCGCTTTCTCGAGCGGCTCGGACGCATCGTCGTCGTGCTCGGCGTCTTCGGCGTCGCCTCCTACTTCGCGATCCATTTCGGCACCGGTGGCCTCTGGCGCGGTCTAGCCGCCGCCCACGCCGTGGCGGCTCCCGGCCAGGCACCGCCCCCGTACGATCTCACCCAGCTCGTCGCCGTCAAAGAGACGCTCAACACCATCCGCAACAAGTACGTGGACCCGGCGCGGGTGAAGCCGCGCAGCATGTTCCTGAGCGCCCTCAACCAGATCCAGAAAGAGGTCGCGGAGGTCATCGTCCGCTTCGACGAGAAGAGCTCCAAGGTGACGGTGCAGGTCGACACGGAATCGAAAGAGTTTCGCGTCGACAACGTGCAGGGTCCCTGGGACGTGGCCGCGCGACTGCGCGAGGTGTTCAGCTTCCTCCAGGCGCACCTGCGCGACTCGGGCACCGATCTCAGGGAGGTCGAGTACGCCGCTTGCAACGGCATGTTGCGGACGCTCGACCCGCACAGCGTGTTCCTGACACCGGACGCCTACCGGGAGATGAACCTCTCGACCTCCGGTCACTTCGGCGGTCTCGGCATCGTGATTTCGATCCGCGATCAAATGCTGACGGTGATGAAGCCGATGGCGGGAACCCCGGCCGGGCGCTCCGGGCTCCGTCGCCTCGATCGCATCATCAAGATCAACAACGAGTCGACGCTGAACATGCCGCTCGACGACGCTGTGTCGCGTTTGCGCGGCAAACCCGGCTCGAAAGTCACGATCTGGATCCAGCGCGACGGCCCCGAGGGCTGGCAGGGCACACGCCCGTTCGAGCTCACGCGCGAAGAGATCCAGGTCAAGTCGGTCGAGAGTCGCTCGCTCGCGCCCGGTATCGGTTACGTGCGTCTCTCGGGCTTCCAGTCGACCAGCGCGGACGAGCTCGACAAGGCGCTGGCGGAGCTCCACAAGAAGGAGCGCCTGAAGGGGCTCGTGCTGGATCTGCGCGCGAACCCCGGTGGCCTCCTCGAGCAGGCGGCTCTCGTCGCCGATCGGTTCCTCGAAGATGGCGTGATCGTCTCCACCGCGGGCGCCACCGAAGAGCGCGACGAGAAACGCGCGACGCGCGCCGGGACAGAGCCGGACTACCCGATCGTCGTCCTGGTCAACGGCTCGAGCGCGAGCGCGAGCGAGATCGTCGCCGGAGCGCTGAAGAACCTGGATCGCGCCATCATCGTCGGGCAGACGACGTTCGGGAAAGGCAGCGTGCAGCTGGTGTTCCCCCGCGTGACCCCGGACAACGCCGCGCTCAAGCTCACCATCGC
>Ga0315912_10000191_pt1 | contig 136639 bp, 104 predicted proteins | sample VfabasoilMG_FD_204469 | JGI IMG/M metagenome (GOLD analysis project Ga0315912, IMG submission 204469) | Garden soil microbial communities collected in Santa Monica, California, United States - V. faba soil | ecosystem: Environmental > Terrestrial > Soil > Garden | place: USA: California...
TTTTGAGGAGTTGAAGGGTTAGCTCCTCGGATGGAACTGCTTCGAGGAAATCACGAAGATGTACATCTTCCTTCAGTTCTTCAAATCGGCCTGAATAGCAGAATCCAGAAATTTCTGACCATTCAATCATTTCAGGAAGCGCCAGCCAGAGCTTGTCCAGCTCCTTTGCCGAGAGCCGCCGAATCAACGTATCGTCAAGTCGGGACCGCAGCGATACATCACGAACTTCGCCTATGTGATCGATCCATCCGAAGTTTTCCTTATAGTCATCTGCACGATACCTCTCGAGAAAGCGACCAAGAAGTCTCGGAAGCGCTTCGAGATGCAGTTGGGCAGTTGCCGCAAGTGCATCCATTCCGGTAAGCCTTTTTCCCCATTTCGAATTCCGCGGTTCACCTGTGACGGCCCGAACTAAATCCTGTTCAACGTCGATGCCAAAATCGGACGTGGAACCTTGGATGTTGGTTTGAGTGCGGGTGTGTCGCGTGATTGCTTCAAATTTCTTATGATCGACACTTCGAATTTTTCTGGGATCGATACTATTTAGTGTTACTCTTAACCCAAAGCCTTCCTCCCACGAGCCTGGTCGCAAGAGATATCGGCCAAATCCGAATGTCACAACAAATATCCGGTCTTTTTGTTTTACAAACAAGACCGCCGCGGAGCTCCTGTTGCGGGTTCGTATCGGAGGTGTCGCTGCGCCTTCCAAGAACCGTATCCATTTCGGTGGTTTATTTCGCGTTTGCTGGACGAAGAGCTTGCAGATCTGTACCTCATCGATTTGAACATTGTGCACTTCGGTATCAATGCCGGGCTTGAGTGCTTCTTCCGGAGCGTCCACTGTATCATTCAGTAGGAAGACTGTTAGAGTCCACACACGCTCATCGGGGTGCGTCATACCGCCAACGTAGCACCATGCTGGCCCTTTTGGAGCGGGCCCTTTTTGGGATAGCCATCCCGCGTCCTTACGCGCTCGGCTAGAAGAGAGCGAACCGAGCACAAAACCGGCCACCCGGCTGACGCAGTGGCACACTGCCGCCGTATCCGTTCGCCCAACTCTAATTCTGCGACCCAGAGAAACCCCGATCTTGGGCGATCTCGAGCGAGCGGGAAGCCGGCCAGGCGGCCGGCTTCCCGAACCCTATCCTTTTCGTAGGAACCGACTTCTTCGCTCGCGAAGTGGGCCGCAGCTCATTTATCGACCCAGCGTCGCTCGATAGCTCGGAAATGCGCAGTTTATCGACCAAGTGGCTCGGTCGATCGCTCGTCGGATTCAGAGCTATCGACCGAATGCTCACGCAAGATATACCGAGTACGTTCAACTTATCGAGCGAGCGCGGACTCATGAGCTCGCTCGATAGCATGGGGTTCAGAGCGGTCGCGACCGAGTTGTGGTCTCGTACATCCGTGGAACGGATTGTATCTGCCGTCGCTGTTGCTGCGTTCATCGGTGCCGTGAGCGGGTGACCCCTCATATGGTTTTGAGCGAGCCGCGGTCGCGACCCAGGGCGCCCGATCGGGTCACCGACCGATGAGGCCGAGCAGCCGGTCGGCGGGACTGCGGACCCCCACTCGGACCCTGGTTCAGGACATGCGCGTAGATCATCGTGGTGCTCACATCGCGGTGTCCCAAGAGCTCTTGGACCGTCCGGATGTCGTACCCGTCCTCGAGCAAGTGGGTCGTGTTTTTTGATCGATGACGTCGACACCGCGAATCGAACCGCCCGCTGGATCAGATTTTCGTGGAGGTGATGACGTTGTGGTCGGCCGCTATCGCGATCTTGGTGAATCCGGGTCACACTGCCATTCCCACGATCGCGCCGCGTTGGGAAACGAAGCGGGAAGTTTGTGGCCTTGGACGAAACTTTGCCGTCTTGATGATCTCGTTGATGCATGGGGTGGATGGGTTCGTCGAGGTCGTGGCCAGCCTGGCCCAAGACGCTCATGCGCCCGCGGCCCCGTCGGGGGCTTGCCCTTGGCCTCACGATCGGAAGCGGAGCCGTGGTTGCGGCGGTGGGGTGGGCGGGTTCGTGACGGGGGGTGCTTCAGCGTGGAAGCTTGAATGCGGTCGGGCGGTTTTGAGGCGGACCGAGTTCAAGCCCAGCTCTTCGGCCGAGCGAGCGGGTGACCCGCTCAAAACAGGCGTCGAGCTCCAATTTCAACGGGTGATCCGCTCGCACATCGGCTCCATGGGAATCCGGTGAACGGGTGATCCGCTTGTTTTCGAGCCCGAAGGCTGTGTTCGGACGGGTGACCCGCTCGTGAATGGAGACACCATCGGCATCGGGGAGCGGGTGATCCGCTCAAATCCATCAGTGCGCTCGGCGTATCCCGACGAGATCCTGACCTACCGCGACCGCATGGCGACCTTGCCGGCGACGGAGTTCGACATTCGCCACATCGACAACCTGGTGGATTACGCGAAGGCGACGTGGTTCGTCGCCGTGAACAATCTGCCGGTACCGGAGCCGAAGGACGCCGACCAGATGATTCAGGAAGTGGTCGGGCTCCGTAAGAAACTGACGTTGTGGCTCGATCCGCTGGTCCAGTCCGGCTTTTTCGAACAAGCCGCGTTCGACGAGATCAGGGAAGGCTCGGGATACAAGGACACGGGTGAAATGAGCATGCTCGGGCTCGGCGGGGTTCGTCCACTGAACGGTGCGGGTCAGACCCGTGCCTACCAGCTGCCCATCGACGACCTGACGACGCACGCGGTGATCGTCGGCAACCGCCCTGCCACAGGGGGGCTCGGGGAAGACGGGACTCGTCATGGTCCTCGTCGAAGAGGTGCTGCGGGCTCGAGTCCCGGTCGTGATGATCGACGTGAAGGGGGATCTACCCAACATCCTGCTGACCTTTCCCGGGCTCTCGCCGGACGAGTTCCTGCCATGGATTCCCGAAGGTCATGGGGGACAGACACCGGCCGAGATCGCCGGGGCAGCGGCGGAACGATGGCGCAACGGCCTGGCCGGGTGGGGACTCGGCACGGCCGAGATTCGTGCGCTTCGCGAGGGCATCGCCCCGCGCGTGTTCACACCCGGTACCCAAGCAGGCGAGCCTCTCCACCTCTTGAGCGCGTTCGAGCAACCGTCGCCGCTTTGGCAGGCCGACCCCGAAGCCGCACGCGAGCTCTTGAGAGCGGCGGTCTCCCTGTTGCTGCGGCTCATCGGGCGCGACCCGGACCCGACGCGGTGTCGCGATCACGTCGTGCTCTCCGTCTTTGCCGAGCGACGCCTGCGGGCGGGCAAGCCCGCTGACGTCGCCACGCTCCTTGCCGACGTTCAGAACCCACCGATCGAAGTGCTCGGCGCGATGCCGATGGACGAGTTCTTGCCCGCCAAGGATCGCCTGTCGCTCGCCACCACGCTCAACACCTTGCTCGCTTCGCCAACCTTCGGTCATGGCGGATGGGCGTTCGACGTCGCCGAGTGGCTGCGGCCCCGCGAAGACCGCCGCACTCCGGCCGTCATCGTGAGCGTGGCTCACCTCGACGAGGACGAGCGACACCTGGTCCTCGGCATCGTGCTCGAACAGGTGCTGGCGTGGACTCGCGGCCAGACCGGCACACGCCACCTCCGCGCGCTCGTCGTGTTCGACGAGGTGTACGGCTTCATCCCGCCGCACCCAAAGAACCCGCCGACCAAGCGTCCCCTCGTCTCGCTCATGAAGCAGGCCCGTGGCTATGGCGTGGGCATGGTGCTCGCCACCCAAAACCCCATGGACCTCGACTACCGCACTCTGTCGAACGCCGGCATCTGGTGCGCAGGCCGACTGTCGACCGACGCGGACCGCCAGCGTGTCGTCGAAGCGATGGCGAGTGCCAGCGACACCCCCGATGCGATCGGTGCCGCCGAGCTGGCGGACGTACTCAAGCGGCTGGCATCTCGCTGGTTCGTCCTCCGCAACGTGCATCGCGAACCCCCGCTGGCGTTGATGCAGTCGCGGATGACCCTGAGCTGGCTCCGCGGACCCATGACCCGCGGCGACTTGCGACGACTCCATGCGGGTAGACCGTAGGAACGGTTACGCGCGGAGTGCTCGGGTCGCATGAAGATCCGAGGCGCGGGTCGAGGCTCCGGTGCACGCGGCTCGGCGCTCGGCAACGACGGGGTGATCGATGGCGTCGGCGAGATCGACTCGAGTGAGACCTCATCAGGCGCGTGACAAGGAGGCGCGACGAGCAGCGACAGCAAGACGCCCGAGAGTCGTGAGGTCGCGATGCCCGTGTACGTCGGAGCTCTACGGATCACAATCGAGATTTGCGCATCACCGCAATTCGCAAGTGGAGCTGGTCCAGGGCAACCATGACGTCGACCACGTTACCCATGTTTTCCAAGCCTGGAGCGGTTGCCCGATCAGCAGCATCCAAACCGCGTTTTGCAAGATGGTTGCGATCGTCCTCGCCATCGAGAAACGCTTCGATCATCGCCAAAGCGGCAGTGTGATACGCCAAGCGTTGCGCGTTCGGCCATCCATCGATCGTAAGCGCTTTGATCGGGCCATCGAACCCAACAAAGGTGTCGACACAAGCTTCGATGGCCCGAGCACCAATACTCTGGACTTTCCGTTGTGCAAGTGTGCTGCACGCGAACGCGAACACACGTGAGCCGCTAAAGAATCGCCCGATGTCCTCGGGTGAAAGCGTCGCGAGCGAATCAGACGCTGGACCAAGGCCATTGGCGAGGCCATGCCCGAACAGGACCACCGCACGACCCCGGTAATCCTCATCTCCAAGCAATTCATGAGGTGAGCGACGGATGACATGCGCACGCCGCGAGACGAGTTCGTTCGCGATCGCGGCAGCATTTTGCGATGCTTGATCGCCGGCCAGGACAACGAGAATATAGGGTGGTTCGTTCTCAGTGTGTTGGGCCACGGGTAGCCTTGTCGAGCAATCGAACCACCGTCCGTGCTGCAGCTTCCGTGAACTCCTTCACGAGAGCGCCATCGCTGTCCAAAGAGTCCAGCAATGCGCCGGCCGTTACCGGAGCACCATCTCCATCGTGGAAAACGACGGCGCCTCGCTCGAGGTGCTCGGGACCTTCGACGAGTTGCTTGAGCGCATCAAGGAAGGGACCGGGTTCGTAGAAGTGCTCGTGAGCAGCCGCGCGCTTTCGTCGTTCGACCTTGGTGTGCCCCTCGGCGTCGAGCGAGACATCGAAATACTCGGGTGAAATCGCGAATGCATGGTGATGTGTCTCGATCCAGAGTTGATCGAGCGTCGGGTTGCCAGTGTCTGGCTCGACCGAGCGAAGCAGGAATTGCGCGAATGCAAGTTGGGTATCGCGGTAGAGGTGTGCCTCGGGCTCCTGCACAAGCGCAATGGGAGCCTGCCTGCGTGCGATCGAGGTGACGAGGAACACGAGCTGCTGTTCCCCTGTACCCAGTTTGTCGAGAGGAATCTCGGTATGATGCGGTGTGTCGATGCGGACGTGGATCTCATTGAATACGTCGTCGCGCACCGGCCGAATGTTGGTCACAATTCCACCAAACAACCCAGCTTCTGAAAGGAGTTTCGGCAGGGAGCGATAGAATCGATATTGGAGTGGATCGGGCGACAACATCGCTTCCAGGATTGCCGTCTGTAGACCGCTGCCCGCAGGTGTGATGGCCGATTGCGCGTGTCCGTTCGAATCCGAGATCACGGGCCCTTTGCTCGAAGTTTGTTGCGGCTCCCGGATGAAGCGTCGATAGGCATCACCAATTTCCAGGAGTCGCGCGACATACAAGCGAAACCGCACAGGATTGGCTTGCTCTCGCTGCAGCGCCTCCTCGACGCGTTTGACTGTGGCAGCTGCCTTGTCCCGCTCGAGTTGCATCTCCGTTTCAGCTTCATCCACGGCAGATTCGTTGTATGAGCCGGACGCTCTTAGTGATTCTAGGAGCGAAAGCCGGCCTTCGGCCTGCCGGAGTTCCGTACGAGCGTTCGCGACCGTGAGTTCGAGCTGTTGCTGTTCCTCTCGGACTGGCGTCACCTTGAGCTGTTCGAATCCCCAGGAAATACCGTGCTGAGGGCCGAGATCACGCATGACCACCGAGACGCTGAGGACGTCACCGGCAACCGACGGGTCTCGCAGGAGATCGGGTGCCCGATCGCCGAGCTCGAGCTCGAGCTCGATCCGGAGCTCTGGCAACTGCTCACGGCAGAAGTCGTCCGCGTCGATCAACAGCTTTTCCCTCGCAATGGGATACGCCCAGACGATCGGTGTTTCCTTGGTTGGAGGATGGTCGAGCACCACCGATAGGCAACGTACGACCACTGCGACCGCGCGGCTTAAGCTCGTCTTGCCCGCGCCGTTTGGCCCATGCAACACGACGATGTTCGGTAGGTCGACGAGTTCGACGTCCTTGCAACTTCGGAAACCGGCGATACGAAGACGTCGGATCCGTGTCCTGCTGTAGGTCGCCATGTTCATACGACAGGTTATCACGGCCCGTTCTGACGGACGGTACGCGGCCGATCGGACAAAATTGTCAAAATCGACTTGAGCCTCGCTTGCGAGGCTCAAGCTCGGGACGAACCGAGAGCGCACCGAAACCCGAGGCTCACGTACCGGTCCCCGGGCACGACACCGAGACGGATCGCCGGGTCGCTTTCAGATCCTGCGACTCATCGGTGAAGGCGGCACGCGACGAGAAACGCTCCATGCCGCGATGCTCGAGACTCCGCAGCATGTGCTGGTCGAGACGTGGCGGCACTTTGATCGAACGATTCCTCGCGATCCAATCTTTGGTTTCGGCGCAGAGCTATCCGGGGGAGACCGGCCGCCACCCTGACCAACGCGGCGAAAACCTCGTCGAGGGTTTGCCTTCGGTTTTTCGTCGCATCATGAGTCGATCGCCGCTCTGAAGGCATGGGGCCGTCGGAGCTTCCCGCACGCTCGGTTGTCACGGTGTCGCGGCGTTTCGGTGGCTCGTGCCACGATGTCGGTTCCGGGCCGTCCGAGATGAGCGCGAGCGTGGGTCATTCGAGAGTCGAGCAGTGGCGCGAGGCTTGCTAGGCGTCGCCACGTGGTTGCGACAGACACGGTTGCAGGTGTTCTCCTCGGTACCGCCATCGGTGACGCGTTGGGATTGCCACACGAAGGGCTCGATCCGCTGCGGATCGCCTCGCGGCTTCGCAGGCGGCCGTTCGGACATCGGATGTGGTTCGGGCGGGGACTGGTGAGCGATGATACGGAGCACGCGTGCATGGTCGCCCGCGCTCTACTCGTAGCCTCAGGCGAGGTCGAAGACTTCAAATGGGCATTTGCCCGCGAACTGAAACGCTGGATCGCCTGCGTCCCGCCCGGTGTGGGCTTTGCGACGCTACGGGGGGCGTTGCGCCTCCTGTTCGGCGTCCATCCGAATCGAAGCGGTGTGTCCTCGGCCGGGAATGGGCCCGCGATGCGGGCCGCACTCCTCGGGGTTTGTTCGAGGGATGACCAACATCTCGAGGCTCTCGTGCGTGCGTCGACGCGGATCACTCATTCGGATCCGCGCGCAGAAGACGGAGCCCTGCTCGTGGCGCGGCTAGCCCGGCAGCTGAGCTCGGGGGCGGTCGATCGATTCGCGTTGCTCGCGGGCATCCGCGATGCGGAACTGCAAACTCGTGTTCGAGGTGCATTCGCGGCGTCCAGTTCGGGCGAACTCGAGGAATTTCGCAAGCTCGGCGGGTACGAACGAGGGGTCTCGGGGTTCGTCGTCCACACGGTTCCCGCTTCGATCTATTGCTGGGCTCGGCATCCCCGAGATCCGAGGAAGGCCCTCGAGGCGGCGATCCGGCTCGGCGGAGATACGGATACGGTTGCCGCCATCACGGGGGCCCTCGTCGGCGCCGAGGTGGGAGCGAGCGGGCTGCCATCGGAATGGATTGCGGGCATTCGTGATTGGCCACTCTCCATCGCCTACGTGAACAAGCTTGCCCAGGCGGTCGCCGAAGGTGGTCGGCCTCCCCGGTTTTGGGGATGGGCGGCCCTGCCGAGAAATTGTGCAGTCCTGTTCGTGATCCTGGGTCACGCCATACTCAGGCTCGTGCGGCGGTAGCCAGGCGCTACCCCGAGGTCGCCCAACCCCGGCCGTCACCGTGCGGATCGACGTTTGTCACCAGGTCGTCGCCCAGTGCGGAAGCCGGCTTTGATATGCGCCGGACGTGGAGAGATCGATGCAGCTTCGTGGACCCTGGCTTGTCTCGCTGGTCACTTTTGCCTTCGCTCTGACGGCGACCGCCTGCGACGACGGCGACAAAGCGAATGAGGATGCGGTGGCCGATACCGGCAACACGACCGAACCCATGGAAAGCATGGGCGGCGATTCGGAGGCCACGGACGGGACCGAAGGGACCGAAGAAACGGGTACCACGGACGCCAGCGCAGAACCGCCCACCGAGTGGCAAGGTGAGACGCCGCATTTGGAGATGGTCGGCAGTCTGGCCGGCCAAGACGTGGTCGCGACGGTCGAGGGCGACGATGCGGCCGATGTCGGCGTGTTCTATTGCGAGCGCAACTATATCGTGCCCGATACCGAGGACCCGTCGACTTGGGCAGCGGCCTATCTCGAAAAGGTCGAGATCAAGTTCAACTTCTTCTACATGGACCAGCTCGCGGAGTTCAATGTCGAGATCGTCCATGAGGACCTGCCTGGATCGGTGGGTGAGATGCTACCCATCGATGCCGCGACCGAGGCGACCGTGCAGATCACGGTCGACCCCGAGGGTCCCAACGAAGTGGAATTTCCCGACGCAGGGGTCGCAGGGAACGTCACCATCGGATTGCTGACGGGGACGCCGGGGACGGACGGAGTCGTCATCCCCGACGGCGAAGGGGCGTTCGGTGCCTATCTCGACCTCGAGCTCGAAAGTGGTGGCACCTTGCAGGGTTCGTTCACGGCGAACTGTGGTGAGAACGATCTCGAGATCCCCGAGTAACGACATGGCTCGCCATTTCTTCCACCAGACGCTGGCGTTCGTGGGCCTCATGGGCTTGGCGTGCACGACCAGCACGATCGACGACCCCGATGCCGAGAATGGCACGTCGACGCCCATGACGAGCGACGGCAGCGAAACCGGCTCACAGCCGCCCAAGGGGATCGACATGGGAGATCCTCCGCCCAATCCGGAGCTGCCCGCCGTGATACCGCGAGTGGAGACGGCCGCGGTCAAAGGTTTTGGTGATGCGGCCGACGACCCGGCGATCTGGGTCCATCCCGACGACCCCGCGCAAAGCCTCATCTTCGCCTCGGACAAGACGGTCACGGGCGGCATTTTCGTGTTCGGACTCGACGGGGCGGAGCGTGAGTTCATTCCTGTCGGCGAGGTCAACAACGTCGATCTCCGCTCGGGATTCGAACTCGGCGGTCGAACGGTCACGTTGGTGACAGCCACCAATCGGACCGACGACACGCTCACCATTTTGGCTCTCGATCACGAGACCCTCGCCGTGACGGATGTCGCCCAAACCCCGGTGAGTACGGCACCATTGAACTATGGGCTTTGCATGTACAAAAGCCCCGAAGGTCGATTCTATAGTTTCGTCAATACCGAAAATGGCACGTTTCAGCAATTCGAGCTGACCGCCGAAGACGACCAGGTCGTCGCCACGCTCGTTCGCGAGTTTTGTATGGAGACGCAGCCCGAGGGCTGTGTTGCGGACGACGAGCAGCGACGGCTGTTCATCGGCGAAGAATCGTTCGGCCTGTGGGTGTTTCCGGCGGAGAGCGACGCCCCCTCGACCGGCGACACGACGCCGGCTTGCGAGGGCGCGATCGCGGGGACGATGATCGCCTCGACCTTCGACGGAGTGTTGAACCGCGATGTCGAAGGAATGGGCCTTGCCCCACTCGGTGAAGACGACGGGTATTTGATCGTTTCGGCGCAAGGGCAGCACGAGTTCGTCGTGTTCGATCGGTTCCCTCCGTACGAACACGTGCTCACCTTCAGCGTCTGGGGCGGTGGCCCGTCGTGCATCGACGGTGTCGAGGAAACGGATGGACTCGACGTTACGACGGCAGCCGTGGGGCCGGACTATCCGCAGGGACTTTTGGTCGTGCAAGACGGATGGAATGGCGATCCGGTCGACCGGCAGAACTTCAAATTGGTCAGCCTCGCCGATGTGTTCGCATTGGTGGACGAACCCGAGTTGCCATTCGAGCACAACCTCGCCTGCAACCTTGGCGACTACGGTGGTAAAGCGCGATTTTCCGATCTGCCGCCGGGACCCGAGCGTACGTCTGAGTTTTGCGCAGCGTTCTGCGGCAAGTGCGAAGCGTGCTACGCCGAAGGGGATCCAGGATTTTCCGAAGGGGATTGCCACTACAAAAACGGCAAGCCGAATTTCATTCGCAGCGATTGCGACGAAGGTTGTGCGGCAGGGGGGCTTCCCGCGGACACCCGGCCGCTCGAACCCGGATGGGAAGACTGGGCTTGTCTCGACCTCGACGATGCCTTGTGAGCGCAAAGGGAGTGTGGACGGATCATGCGAATGCTTCGACGTAGTTTCATCGAAGGTGGCTTGTCGGCCGGCGCGAGCCCGACGGCGCTCGCTCTGCTTGCGTGCTCCGAGAGCGGCGATGGTACGGAGACCGACGGCAGCGAGCCGCTCGGCGCCCTCGTATCCGACCCGGCAGGGTTACTCGACCTGCCGGAGGGCTATGCATACGTCGTGCTCGAACGTACCGGCGACCTCATGAGCGACGGTCATCCGGTGGGCGGTCGACCCGATGGCATGGCCTGCTTCGTCGGCGAAGGCAATACCTACGTGCTCATGCGCAACCACGAGGTCGATATCGGGCCCAGCCCCGATCCTATGGTCGCGTACGATCCGAACATGTTGGGTGGTGTTTCGCGGTTGGTGCTGAATCGCGACACGCTCGATCGCACGAGCTCGAACTATGTACTCGTCGGGACGACGCGCAATTGCGCGGGCGGGCCGAGCCCATTTGGATGGTTGTCGTGCGAGGAATCCGATGTCCCCGGTCACGGCTACGTGTTTTTGTGCGATCCCCAGGCGAGTGCCGCAGCGCCACCTCAGCGAGCGCCCTCTTGGGGTCGCTTCAAGCACGAAGCCGTCGCGTTCGATCCCACGACCGAGATCGCCTATTTGACCGAAGACGAGGGACAGAGTGCGTTCTATCGCCACGTACCTCGTGATGGTGCATTCGTTGGCGAATTGCAGGCCATGAAGATCGTCGGGCGCGATCGCGTATCGCTGACGGAGGGCCTGTCCCTCGGTGATACATTCGATATCGAGTGGGTGGCGATCGATGATCCGGAGGGGGATCCGCTCGGCACCGCCGAGCAGGCCTTTGCCCGTGGAGCCGCCGTGGTCAATCGAGGCGAGGGGTGCTGGTTTCACGAGGGTTCCGTGTTCTTCGTTTCCACCGAGGGGGGACCCGTGGGGCTCGGCCAGGTGTTTCGTTTGGACCCCGCCGCCGAGGGAGGCACGTTGACCCTCATCGCCCAGGCCGAAGATACGGCTGCGCTGGTCAACCCCGATAACATCACAGTGTCACCGGCAGGGGAGGTCTTCGTCGTCGAAGACAACGATGGTCCCAATCACATTCGGCGCATCGAGGTCGACGGCCGCGTGGAAACATTGGCCCGCAATGCGCTCGACGGCGGAGTGAGCGAATTCTGTGGTGTATGCTTCTCGCCCGATGGACGGGTGATGTTCGTGAACATCCAAGAGCCGGGAATCACGCTCGCGATCACGGGCCCGTTCGCAGGAGCATAATCAGCCGCCAACGAGGCTGAGCATCCACGACCGCGGGGACGATGCTTCGACTGACTCTGCGTGTTTGAGCATGCATGGACCCGGCTCCGGCTCCACGCTCTTAGGTCACGATCCCTGGCATGAAGCGACGACTCACCGTGGCTGTGGCTCACCGAGGGCAGTTTTGCCGTTGCCTCGTTCGGGGATGCGGTTGCACACTGCGACAAGTCTCCGCCTCATGCTCACGCCCGCGCCCCCACCCGACGGTGTCCCACGTGCGTCCGACGTGGTCGTGTGGCAGAGCCCCGAGAGTTGCGGAGATCCAGGCGATGTGCGAGCGACGTTGCTCCGGTCGGTCGAGCCTGGTACGCACGTCGACGCGATCGAGGTGAACGGCCGCATTCAAGGGTCCGGATCGGGCTACCGGCTATCGCTCGTCGTGCGATCCGGAGCCCGAATGCTCAGCCGTGAGATCGAGGGTGAAACATGCCAGGAGCTCACCGATGCAGCGGCCCTCATCGTCGGGTTGGTGGCTCGAACCCCGAGCACTACGCCTCTGCCGACCGAATCGGCACTGCCCGAACCTGCCCAGCCGACGCCTGTTGGGGCTACCACCGCGATGCCCACGGGTCCGGTCGATCGACCGGAGTCGCGATCGGACCGACCGGACGTTCGGCGACGCGCGTGGGAGTTCGCGCTGACTCCCGAGCTTGCGATCGGTACGTACGTGACGACGCCGCTCGCATTGGCCCTCGGCGGTAGCGTGCACGCGCTTCGCGGATCGTTGCGCATGAGTTTGGGCGTCACGCATTGGTTGGAGCGAGGGGTCGTTGTCGAGGATACCGCCTGGATCGGCTTGCATTTGACCCATGGGAGCGTTCGTGTGTGTTGGACGCCGCGGCGCAAACACCTGGAGTTTCCGCTGTGCGGCGGAATGGCCCTCGGCGGGATGCGGGCCAAGCCTGAAACCGGGCTGGTCCAAACTCGCGCGGGCACGCAGTTTTGGGCGGCCGCAAGCGCTTCGATCGGCGTCATGGTGACGTTTCCGTGGGTCTCCCTGGGGTTGCGCGCGAATGCTATCGTTCCACTCCTACGTCCCGCTTTTTCGGTGGGTTCCGACGAGGGGTCGTTCGAAGTGTATCGAGCCCCGCAAATTGGCGGTTTCTTGGCGGTGGCTTTGGAATTTCGTTTTCCCCGTGACGAGCTTCGGCGGTGACGGACAACCACCCTCGGATGTCCATCACCGAAAATGAGCGGGCATCACGAAACGCTTCCGTGCAAAGCGTGCGCGATCTGAAGTCCGTCTACCAGGAGCACGTGCACTTCGTGTGGCGAGTGGTCCGTCGCCTCGGGGTTCCGGACCACTCCGTGTCCGATGTCGTGCAGGATGTGTTTCTCATCGTGCATCGACGTTTGCCGGATTTCGACAATCGCGCGCCGATGCGAGCTTGGCTTGCCGGGATCTGCCGGGGCGTGACGCAGAACCATCTCCGGTCGATCCGTCGAAGGGAAGCTCGGTTGCGACTCGTCGCGTTGGACCATGGCCCAGCCACGGATGGTGCGATGGAACGCGCCGATCTCGGACGTCAGCTCGGCGACGCGCTCGACGAGTTGGAAGACGATCAGCGCCTCGCGATCGTGCTCATCGACATCGAGGGTTTGACACCCGCTGAAGTCGCGGACATTGCCGGCGTTTCGCGGAATACGATCTATTCGAGGCTCCGGCTCGCGCGACGAAAACTTCGCATGCGATTGGAGTCATCGTCACGTCCGATCGAAGAACATGATCGCGGAGGACGGCCATGAGCGATCGCGAACTCCGGCGAAGCTACGCGGCGTACCGCGAAACCCAAGGACCGTCGCCAGTCGAAGAGGTCCAAACGTGGGAGAAGATCACCGAAAGGTTGTCCCGTGGCGATACGGGTCCATCACTGCAGGGCGGGCCCGTCCAGCACGATACCGCACGTCGCGTTCGCCGCGTTTGGATCGGGATGGTCGTCGCGGCAGGACTCGTCATGACCTTGCTCCTCGGTCGTGGGCAACGATTCGACGTCGACCCGCGACGCGAACATAGAGCGGACCACGACGCTGCAAACTTCACGACACGCTTGGAGCGCCCGATCGAGCACGCCCGCATCGAAACCGGGGCCTCGCGCCCACGCGTCGATCCAGCCATGTCCGCACCCGTGCCGACGGTGAAACCGGTCGACCCCGTCTCCACGCCGTCGACCGAACGTTCAGAGCACCCTTCGACGCACGAACGAAGTGCCGAACGAAAGACGAATCGTCGTTCGCCATCAACAAACCGATCCGATGTCATCGAACCACAGCCCACCGTCTTGTCCGCGCCCGCGTCGATTCGTCTGGAGGTGAAGCTGCTCGAAGCCGCCAAGCATGAGTTGGCGATCGGCCAACCCGATCGTGCTCTTGCGTTGCTCCACCAGCATTCCCGCGAATTCCCGCACGGTGTCATGGGACCGGAATGCGATGTTCTCGAGATTCGGGCGCTTTGTGCCATGGGCGAGGAGCGTTTGGCCGAGCAGATTGCCGGGGCGAGGCTCCGGGCTCGCCCCGGATCCCCTTGGGCCTCGGATCTTCGACGCGGGTGCCACAAGGGGGATCCTCCATGATCCGTTGTCGTCGTTTCCTCGTTGCGGTGCTCGCCTCATCCGTCGCGTGCACGTTGCCGCCATTCCAGGTCGGCGTCTTGCCGAGCGGCATGGAGCAGGAGCCCGAGGGCCCCGGCGTAGCTCAGAACACGACCGGGGAAACCTCGGCGGAGCTGGACGCGACGTCCGCGGACGCGACGGGTTCAACCCCGGACTCGAGTTCGGGTGACATCGGCTTCAATGATGAAACCGGCTCGACGGGAGGTCCTGGCTTTCTCGATGAGACTGGTTTGACGGGTGATGTTGGATCCAATGATGGAACCGGCTCGGCCGAAGCTTCGGGTGGAATCGACGGGACTGGTTCGACGGGTGACGTCGGACCTGACGATGAGAGTGACTCGACCGGAACCTCCGATGCACTCGATGAGACTGGTTCGACGGGTGATGTTGGATCCAACGATGAGAGCGGCTCGACCGGAACCCCGTGATTTCCATCCATGAGATCGTGACGATGAATTTACGACGGAGGTTTCGCGTCTCCGACATGCATGCGCACGAGTCGTGACGAGATCACGTCGCCGCGGACAATCCTAGACGATCCGCAGAGTGCCCAGCAAGACACGACTTGAGGGCAAACGGTGATCTGGAGAATCATGTCCCACCAAGCCAAACGATTCGTATTGTCGCTTTATCCATTGATCCACATGTTGGGATGCAATCTCTATATCGAGCGTCCCGTCGAGTTCGACGACATGCTGATGTCTGGGGAGACCAGCCACCCAAAGGATGATCACGACGAGATTACGTCCAAAGGTGACTACGGAGACGACGATGGGATCACGTCGTCGACGGGGTACGAGTTCGATGGGATCACGTCGTCGACGGGGTACGAGTTCGATGGGATCACGTCGTCGTCGACGGGGTACGAGTTCGATGGGATTACGTCGTCGACGGGATTCGAGTTCGACGGAATTACGTCGTCGTCGACGGGATTCGAGTTCGACGGAATTACGTCGTCGTCGACGGGATTCGAGTTCGACGGAATTACGTCGTCGTCGACGGGATTCGAGTTCGATGGAATTACGTCGTCGACGGGATTCGACTTCGCGTCGACGGGTGACTACAATGGTTTGCCCCGGCCGCGGCCGCCGCGATCTCGATGAGCGTCGCGCTTCCGGGTCGGGCACCTGCGTGGGTGCTCGATCGGAGTTTCTGCCCCTCGGGACCGACGAGGGGTACGTGTTCGAAGGCGATGATCGGTCTCGATCGAGCCGCTTCGGTGTCACGACGCCGAGCGACCGTGACGTGTGGGCAACGTTTTTGCGAGGCGCTTGTCGGCTCTGCTCCGCTTGGGCTAACGAGGCCGCCCAAGGAGGGGTGGCGCGTCGGGTCTGGCTCGAACGTCCGCCTCGAAATGATCATGCTCAACAAGGCAATCCCACTCATCGGAATGGTCGCAGGCGCCCTCTTCGTTCGCGATGGCTCAGCCAAACCCAAAGTGGTGCTCGAGCCCACGCTCGTGGCGCGAGCGGTGCTGCCTGCGGAAACCTTCGCTCCCGGTCCGACCTCCGGCACCTTGCTCGGCGCGGGTCCGATCAACGGTGTGGCTGTCCCGTTCGTCGACCAACAACCCGTTCAGGGTTTTTCGGCCGTGCTCGACAATCGCGATGGAACGTTCTTGGCCATGGCGGACAACGGGTTCGGTGCCCAAACGAACTCCGCCGATTTCAATTTGCGCGTCTACACCATCGAACCGGACTTCGCGACCGCGCACGGCGGTTCGGGAACGATCGATGTGGTCGACTTCATCGAGCTGAACGACCGTGATGGTCGTGCCGGTTTCGAGCTCGTGAACGAAGCTTCGGCCGATCGCATCCTCACGGGAGCGGACTTCGACATCGAATCGATGCAGCGGGACGCTCGCGGCGACCTCTGGATCGGTGACGAGTTTGGCCCATTCATTCTGCATTTCGACCCCACCGGTCGCTTGCTCCAGGCGCCCATCCCATTGCCCAATTTCGCGGGCGAGGGTTTCATTCGTGCGCCACAAAACCCGTTCCTCGGTCCCGACGAGGTCGCTTTGGCTCAAACGAGCGGCGGCTTCGAGGGCATGGCGTTGACCTGTGATGGCAAGCGTCTGTTGCCCTTGCTTGAGCGCCCGCTCAGCAATACCAGCGATCGGGTGTTGTTGATTCACGAGTTCGACATCGCGAGCTCGTCCTATACTGGTGTGAACTACCTCTATCCGCTGGAGGACCGCGGGGTCGCGATCGGCGATTTCATCATGGTGAATACGGAGCAGGGGTTGGTGATCGAGCGCGACGGAACGCAAGGCGACCTCGGTGGATTCAAGGCGATCTTCCAGATCGAGCTCGGTCGCCCCGGTGAGCTCGTCAGGAAGACCTTGCTCGTCGATCTCATGAATATCGCAGACCCGTTCGACATCGCGGACGATGTCGCGGGTGACGTCGGCGTCGAGGGGACGCGCTTTGCTTTCCCGTTCACGACGATCGAAGACGTGGTCATCCTCAATCGCCAGGAGATCGGGATCATCAACGACAACAACTTCCCGTTCAGCATCGGTCGACACACGGGCGCGGCACGACCCGACGACAGTGAGTTCATCGTCGTGCGGCTTCCGGATGCGTTGAGACGACGTTAGTCGTCGAGGGGCCTTTCGCAAAGGCCCTTCGCTGCGGCAGCTACCGCGGGCGGCGATCGTGCGGTTGCCGAGCGGTCTCTCGCGCTAGAGAAATCACCGATCGATGGTCGCACGGCCGCTCATTTTGGTAGAAGCTGCGCGAGTCCCGTGTTCACTTGGTTCGAAAAGCGACTCGACGCGTTCCCCAACGATCCCTCGCAACAACCGCCGAAGTCGTTGCTTGCCTTTTTGCGGCACTACAGCAAAGGCGTCTGGCCCGCCCTGCTGGTCATGGCTGGGCTCACGGCGTCCATCGCCATCGCCGAAGTCTCACTCTACGGGTTTCTCGGTGGCGTCGTCGATTGGTTGTCGCAACGGTCGCCCGAGACCCTGTTTGCCGAGGAGGGGCTCAAGCTCATCGGTTTGGGGGTGCTGGTCGTCGTCGTGATGCCAACGCTCGCGTTGTGCCAGTCGCTCGTCATGCACCAGACTCTGCTCGGCAACTACGCGATGCGAGTGCGATGGAACGTGCATCGCTACCTGCTCCGCCAATCGATCGGATATTTCGAGCGCGAGCTTTCGGGGCGTGTCGCGACGAAGGTCATGCAAACGGCCATCGCCGTCCGCGATAGCGTGCTCAAGGTTCTCGATGTTCTCAACTTCGTCTCGTTCTATTTCCTCGGCGTCCTCGTGATCGTCGCGCGGGCAGATCTCCGATTGCTCGTTCCGTTCGTCGTTTGGCTGCTCCTCTATCTCCATTTGTTGCGCACGTTCGTGCCGAGGTTGCGTGAGGTCGCCGAAACGCAAGCGGATGCACGTTCGACGATGACGGGCCGGATCGTCGACAGTTACGCCAATATCGTCACGGTCAAGCTCTTTTCACACTCGCAACGCGAGGAAGCCTATGCGCGTGCCAGCATGGAGGAGTTCCTCGGCACGGTTCATGGTCAGATGCGGCTGGTCACTCGCCTGTGGGCCACGGTTTACGCGCTCAACATGCTTCTGCTCGCGTCGACCGTGGGTATTTCGCTCTATCTCTGGTCGAACGCTGCAATGACCGTCGGTTCGGTCGCGGTCGTGGCGGGTCTCGGGCTCCGGTTGAACGGAATGTCCCAATGGATCATGTGGGAAGTGTCGTTGTTGTTCGAAAACATCGGCACGGTCGAGGACGGAATGGCTTCGATCTCGGTCCCGCGGTTCGTGCAAGACGAGCCCCATGCGCAGAAACTCGAGGTACCGCGGGGGGCGATCCGCTTCGAAAACGTTTGCTTTCATTACGGCAAGGGCAGGGTCCTCGACAATCTATCGCTCGAGATTCGGGCGGGCGAGCGTGTCGGCATCGTCGGCCGATCGGGCGCGGGCAAGTCCACGCTCGTGAACCTCTTGCTCCGATTCCACGATGTCGAGAGTGGTCGCATTCTCATCGATGGGCAAGACATCGCTCGCGTGAAGCAAGAAAGCTTGCGCATGAACATCGGAGTGGTGACGCAAGATACATCGCTACTGCATCGTTCCGTCCGCGACAACATTTTGTATGGACGCCCGGACGCCAGCGAGCAAGAGCTGCGCAAGGCGGCGCGTGATGCCGAGGCCGAGCCGTTCATCGTGGAGTTGGCGGATCGCGAAGGACACGAGGGCTATGACGCCCTCGTCGGTGAACGAGGTGTCACGCTCTCGGGCGGGCAGCGACAACGCATTGCGATCGCTCGGGTGATGCTCAAAGATGCCCCCATTTTGGTTCTGGATGAAGCGACTTCGGCGCTCGACTCGGAAGTCGAAATGGCGATCCAACAAAGTCTCGATCGACTGATGCGCAACAAGACCGTGATCGCGATCGCCCACCGGCTTTCGACGATCGCGGCGCTCGATCGATTGCTCGTGCTGGACCAGGGGAATCTCGTGGAAGATGGAACCCACGCCGAGCTCGTGGCGCGAGGAGGGCTCTATGCGCAGCTCTGGGCCCGGCAATCCGGTGGATTCCTCGGGTATCTCGACGCAGAGGAAGCGGAGCCCCTGACGGTGACGTCCTGAGCGCTCTTCGGTGGTCCCCGAAACTGGCGCGGGACATGCATTGATCCAACCCCGGATATGCAGCTGAACGAATGGTTCAAGCTACGTCATTTCATGCGAATTCAAGTGATTCGCAACCAGATTTGCCGCGGCGTCGATCCGCTCCTGCTCCGGGTGGGCAACGACGCCATCTTCATTCATCGCGAACGACGGTGCGTCGCGACGATCCTCGATGATGCCTATCACCGCTACAAGGCCTTGTGCCATGTTCCGGTCGCTCTCTACATGTGGCTGAGCGAACTCACGGCGAAACAACTCACTTCACAAGATGCCGCGATGCTCGGTCAGTTGCGTTCGGAGATGCAAGAGCATCGTTTGCGGGGGCTCGACGAGGCGAGCCGCGATATTGCCGATGCGGTCTGCGTGCTCGTCGACCGCGTCGTCGAGGTCCTCGCCGTCGAGTTCGATCGGCTCACGCGGTTCGAAGGTGCGGTCGCCCAACCCACGCAACACCTCATTGTTGCGGCAACCGAGCACGAACTCGACAATCTGGATCGGTGCGTTCGCACATGGACCGCCGATTTCGACGACGAGACGTGGGGTCGTCTACGTGTGGTCATCTGCGCCAATCATCAGGCGCGCTATCGGCAAAGCTCCAAGCTCTACTTCCAACGATTGCTCGGCGAGCGCGATGGACTCGGCGCTAAGGGGGAGCACCACGTGCTCTACGCTGAAAACGCCGCGACGGAAGACGAAGCGATCGACCTGCTCGCTACGCACCTGCTCGATCGCGAGCTCGGCATATTTTTCATGAAGAGCCCGCTCGCCTTGCAACAGGATGTACTGGGGGAAGCTGCGCGAGCGGTGCTCGAACGACGATTCGGCCCCGATCGATCCGGTTGACCCGCTCAACGGTGCATCATGGATGATCGGCTCAACGAGCGGCGGTGCCTGTCAGTTGCGCCATGCGAGTGTGGGTCTGATCGAACGGCGCCGCCTCGTTGGGACGTTGTTGCAAGAACTCGAGCACCGTACGTTTGCTTTGGAGGGCCCGATCGAGCTCGGGCGACGCCCCCGCGACGTAGGCTCCGATCGACACGAGCTCGTCCGCCTCGCGCAGGGACGCCAACCGCCCCCGCAAGGCGATGGCAGCTTGTTGGCCAGCTTGGGGTAGGACCGAGCTCGCCACCCGCGAGATCGAGGCGAGCACGTCGATCGCAGGATAGTGGCCTCGGGCGGCGAGGTCGCGGCTGAGCACGATGTGCCCGTCGAGGATCGAGCGAGCCGAATCGGCAATCGGATCGCTCAGATCGTCCCCTTCGACGAGCACGGTGTAGATCCCCGTGATCGACCCCCCGTGGCGAAATCGACCTGCACGTTCGAGCAGGCGCGGGAGTTGGGCGAACACGGAAGGCGTGTAGCCCTTCGTCGCGGGCGGCTCACCGAGCGCGAGGCCGATCTCGCGACCGGCCATGGCGAACCGAGTGAGGCTGTCCATCACGAGCAAACACTGCAGGCCTCGTTCGGCGAAGTACTCCGCGATCGCGGTGGCCATGAACGCCCCGCGCGTGCGTTGGAGTGGCGACTGATCCGAGGTGGCGACGACGAGGACGGTCTTTGGCCGAGCGGCTTCGGGCAGGACTTCTTCGATGAAGTCGAGGACCTCGCGACCACGTTCGCCGATGAGGGCAACGACGCAAACGTCCGCTCGCGTCGCCGCGGTCATCATGCCGAGCAAACGGCTCTTGCCCACCCCGGCTCCGGCGAAAATGCCGATGCGTTGACCGAGACCGAGCGTCAGCAGGCCATCGATGGCCCGGACACCGACGGGTAACGGTGTATCGATGCGTTGGCGAAGGAGCGGCGAGGGGGGATCGGCATAGAGCGGCCTGTGGTCGAATGGCCCTGGAATCGGGCCGCGGCCATCGATCGGGTGGCCCAGGGCATCGAGCACGCGGCCGAGCATCCCGTCCGAGCACGGGAGCGTGGCACTGACCCCGAGATGTTCGAGGCGATTGCCGGCGGCGATGCCCCGAAGATCGGAAAGGGCGATGAGCAGGACCCGATCGTCTCGTAGTCCGATCACTTCGGCGCACACGGGAGGTCCGGAGTCGGTGTGTACCTCGACGAGATCGCCAACCGCCGCGGGGGGGCAGCTTCCCTCGATCATGAGACCCACGACGGCTTTGACGTGGCCCTCGACGCGGAGGCGCAGGTTTCGTCGCAGGATCGTGCGATCGATCGAGGACAATGGGGGCCAGCTCGTCGGATCCGTCACGGGCGAGACTCCGCCGCGAGTTCACCCAAAATCAGCTGCCGCGCGCGGTGGATGCGGTCGCGCATGACGGTTTCGACCGAACCGCTCGCGGACTCCAGGCGAATGTCGCCGACCTGGAGCTTGGTCGACTCGCGAACGAGCAGCGGAGGATCGAGCGTCTCGATCCACGCACGCAAGCGCTCCGCGTCGGTCGGGCACAAGGTCACCCGCAGCTCTTCGCGATGTCCGAGCGCTTGCAACCCCTGCTCGACAAGGTTGCGTACCTTTTCTCCGTGTTCACGCAGCTCGCTTTGAAGCACCGCTTCGGCAGCGGCCAACGCGAGCTCCACCATCTCTTGGCGGTAGACCTCCGCCAAGACCGAGCGCAGGTCGAGCACGGCGTCGATGCTTCGTTGCAAGTGATCGAGTTCGCCTGCAACGGCTGCGATCGCTTGGGCTTTGCCCTGCTCGAGCCCGGCCGCCATCCCTTTGGCCTTGGCTTGCTCGAAGGCGACCACCACGGGATCGGGGCCTGCCGGGCGAGGCTCGGGAGGGCGCTCCGTGGGTCGGGACGCGGACGACATCGATGGCGGCGTGGGTCCGGGGTGCCACGGCGCGAACGCACCACGTTCTCGAGTGGGCAAGGCCGCACGAAGGACCTCTGGTTCGCCGGCCTCGGGTGGCGTGAACGGAAGGCGTGCCATCGCCTAGACCATTTCCTCGCCGCCGGCGCCCGCGATCGAGATCTTTCCGTCGGTTTGCAGTCGCAGCGCGATTTCGACGATGTGGCCCTGGGCCTCCTCGACCACCGAAAGTTTGACGGGACCCATCGCTTCGAGATCGTCGAGCAACATCTCGGCGGCGCGACGGCTCATGGCCCCGAGCACGTGGTCGCGCATCTCGGGCGACGACGTCTTGAGGGCAAGTCGGAGCTGCTCGCTCGAGACCTCCTTGAGCACCGCCTGCAGATCGCGGTTGTCGACCTTGATGAGATCCTCGAACGTGAACATCGATCGCTTGATCGCGAGCGCCAACTCCTCGTTGTCGCGGTCGATCGATTCGAGCAGCTTCGTGCCGATCTCGGAGTCGAGCCGCGCGACGAGGTCGGCCGCTCGTTTGAGGCCATCGATGTTGGCCACTTTGGCCTCGCTCACGAGCGCGAGCTCGTCACGGAGGACCCGTTCGGCCTCTTGGATGGTGGAGTGCGGGATCGATTCGAGGTTGGCCATGCGCCGAACGACTTCGCCCTGAACATTGGCGGGGAGATACTTGAGCACCGCCGCGGCCTTATCGACTTCGACATGGGCCAACAATGCGGCGAGCGATTGCGAGTGTTCTTTCCCGAGCAGGCTCGCCAGGGTTTCGGGATCGATCCGATTGAGCACGCGCAGCGGCTCGGGGGCTTCGATCTCTCGCGCGAGCAAGTCGTCCGCCTTCTCTTCGCCGAGGACGCGATTGGCGAGACGTCGCATGACCCGAGCACCTGAGCTGATCGCGATCGCATTGTCGTTGTGGATCTTGTGAAACTCCTGATAGACCATGTCCGCTTGTTCCCGCGTGACGGAGTGCATCTTGTCGATGCATTCCGACAGCTGCCGAACGTTGGACTCGGCCAGGAAGCGAAGGACGTCTGCGGCTGAGTCCTCGCCGAGGCTCAGCAACAAGACGACGGCTTTTTCGGTTCCAGTCAGGGCGCGCACGGGCATGAGACCTCAGCGTGGCACTGCTAGCTCGCGTGATCCGCCGCGATCCAGGCACGGATGATGTCCGCGGCGCGTTCGGGGTCCGTTTTGGCGAGGGTCTGGATGTCCTCGCGCGTGGCCGGGACGGGTGTGCCAGGCGGGAGTGCGGCTCGGATTTGGCCGTCCGGCAACGCGTTCGGGCTTCCCTTTCGGTCGAGTGCATCTTGGGCTTGTCGTACGGACATGGGGAGCGATAGGACCTCCGGTACGAGGGCTGTCGATCGTCGACGTCGTCGGGCCAGCACGACCGCAGGGATCGCGAGCAGCAGCAGTGCTGCCCCTCCGATGGCATACGGTACCCACGAGGACGATTTGAGTTCGCCCACCTTGTCGTCACCTGGGCGGCCGACTCGATCTCGGAACGGGACACTCGAGATTTGGATCCGGTCGCCCCGGGCGGCGTCGTACCCCATGGCGGTCTCGACGATGCCCTTGAGCGCGGCGAGTTCGTCATCGGGGATCGGGTTGAACACGGGGTCGCCACCGTCTTCGGGGATCGTATAGGTGCCATCGACCAGCACCGCGACGGTGAGTCGCTTCAAGTTCACACCCGAACCCACCGTGCGCACGACCGTACGGTTGACCTCGTAGGTCTTGCTCCGAGTGATCCGACTGCTGTCGGTTCCGCCGGCTGGATTCGCGGCCTCGGCAGCCCCAGGTCCATTCGCTTGCGCTCCGGCAATGCCTCGTGGCCGGGGAGCGCTGTTCTCCAAGATCTCTTGGGTCGATTCGTTGCGGACCACCGTCTGCTCGGGGTCGAACACTTCCTCGGTGGTATCGGTGCGCGAGAAGTCGACCTCGGCAGCGACGCGGACTTCGGCACCGCCGACCCCCACGGTGCGTTCGAGTAGGCGCGCGATCTTGCGTTCGAGGTCGCGCTCGAGATCGGTCTCGTAGTCGAGCGAGGCGGCGGTCTCGTCGCTGCCGATCGCCGACCGACTGAGGAGATTACCTTTGGTATCGAGCACGGTGACCTGCTCGGCTTCGAGGCCCTCCACCGCAGATGCGACGAGATGTCGCATCGCGCCGACACTGCGATCCGACAATGTCCGACCGGCGACGAGTTTGAGGGTCACGGACGCGGTGGCGGGGACCTTTTCGTCCTCGAACACACTCTTGCGGGGCTGCGTCACGTGTACGCGCGCGCTCGCCACGGCTTCGATCTCGGCGATCGTCCGTTCGAGTTCCCCTTGCAGGGCTCGCCGATAGTTGACCTCCTGGGCGAACTCGGTGAGCCCGAAGCTCTGCTGTTCGAAGATCTCGAACCCGACGTTGCCGGACTTCGGGAGGTCTTGTTCGGCGAGCAGGATCCGGGCCGAGTCGACCTTGGAGGCGTCGACCCGAATGAGGGTACCTCCGCTGTCGAGTTCGTATTCGATCTTTGCGGCATCGAGCGCGCGAACGATCGCGGCCGCGTCGGCTGGATCAACGCCGGAAAACAGCACCCGCTTGGGTTCGCCGCCCGCGAACGCGACCGCAAGCGCGATGACGAGGCCCAACGCCGCGACGACTCCGATCGCGATCCGGCCGCGGACGGGCAGCTTGGCCCACTCCGCCAGGGCTCGGTCGTAGTACGGTTTGAGACTCTCCATGTTCTATGCGAACGCGTGTGTGAGCCACCGGGCTAGCCTTGCGAGAGCTGGCGATACGCGTCGAGCAACTTGTTGCGGACCGTCGCCCCGAGCTTGAGTACGAGGTCGGCTTTTTCCATGGCGATCATCGCCTCGTGGATGTCGACCTCGCCGGTCACCATGCCTTCGGCCTGCGTGTCCGCGTCCTGGGCCACCGCTTCCGCCGCGTCGAGTGAACGGGCCAAAGTGGCACCGAATCCCTCCGACGAGGCCGGGGTCGGACCCAGTTCCGTCGTGGGATCGGCCAACCCCGAAGAGAGTTCAGGCGGTATAGCGAGCCAAGGGCGATGTACCGCGATCATTGCCCGATTCTCATCGCCTGCTCGGCCATGTCTTTGAGCGTCGACAAAACGGTGGCACCGGCTTCATAGGCCCGCGCTGCACCCATCATGTTGACCATTTCTTGCACCCCACTGATGTTCGGCGTGGCGACGTGACCCGTCGCGTCGGCGTCTGGGTGCCCAGGGTCGTAGACGAGGACGGGGTCGTCGTTCGAAACGACGACATCCGTCACCTCGACGCCCCACGCGTCGCCGTCGTCGCTCTCTCGCATCACCGTTTCGAGTGCGTTCGTGAAATTTGGCTGGGGGATCTGGGTCGCGGCCAGCACGACATCACGGCGGCGGTACGGTCCTCCCTCCTCCGTACGCGTCGTGTTTTTGTTCGCGATGTTCATCGCAGAGACGTTCATGCGCGTCCGTTGAGCGGACATACCGGAGCCTGCGACGTCGAAGGTGCGGAGGAGTGTCATCGGTGATTTGCCTAACTTCCATCGGTGGCCGCATACCGAAGCATCCCCACGCGACGCGACAGCAGCGTTGCGAGCGACCGATAGCGGACCAGATTGGCGTTCATTTTGGCCATTTGGCCTTCCAAGGAGACTGTGTTGCCGTCTTCGTCGGGCGTTTCGTCATCGGCGACGATCGTCTCCGTTGCATGACTCATCGTCAGCTGGTCGCCCTCGGCGGAAGCGACGTGCTCGACGGTCTCGGTGAACGAGACGTCGCGCGCACGGTATCCGGGCGTGTCGAGGTTCGTCACGTTGCAAGCGATGACCGCCTGACGCTCGGTGTGGTAGTTCAAGTGGCGGCTGAGCCGATCGAGGCCCGCAAAGGGCAATCGGGAGTCGATGGGATTCGTCATCAGCTGCCTCCGGGGAGATTGGAGGTCGGCGGGTCGGGCCCATCGAGCAGGCCCTCGAGCGAGGTCGCTTGACGGCGCGCTCGAGCGATGAGGCCGTAAGGCGTCCCGCTCTTCGCGAGCAAGGCGAGGATCCGCTCCGCATCCGACACGTGGCCGAGCTCGAGCTCGCTATGGGCGAGGTGATAGGCCATTCGGTCTCGGGCTTGCGCTTCGGTCGTTTGGCCGATCCACTTGCGCAACAGCGGCACTGCCAACGCGGCTCGCCCCGATCGTGACAGCGCGACCGCCAGCTCTGGTTCACGCTTGGAGGCGTCGTCCCAGCCTGCGCGACCGAGATCGGTCAACACCTGTGCCTGGGTGGGCGCATCGCCGTAAGCCATGGCGAAATCGGCTTCCGCCGCCAAGATCCGACGATGGAGCGGTAGGCTCACCGTCAGCGCTCGAAGAGCTGCGAGTTCGGTTCGGGCGGCCGGAAGCCCATCGCGACGAACCACTTGCGCAGCGAGATTTCGGACGAGTCCATCGACTTCGGGGGCGTCAGGATGCCGATGCACCGCGTAGACGACGACTTCCCGTTCGCGTTCGAGGTCTTCGAGCGCGTGATAGGCGTTGGCCAAGCGAAACAGGATCGGTCCCTCGTCGATCGGTTTCGGCAGGTCGCGGAGGCGTGTTCGCAGGAGCGGAATGACCTCGGCGTAGAGCCCCAACGTGCAATATGCATCCGCGACGACGTCGACGAGGTCGGCGCGATGCGGGTGATCGTCGAGCTGTGAAGACCAGGTTTCCCACGCCGCCAAGGTCTTGATCGGGTCGCCCCGCAACGCGGGTGCCGCGACCGCGAGCTCGAGCATGCGCTCGCGTTCTTGTTCGAGGGGCGCTCGCCAAAAATCGGGCATGGTGCTCGGATCGGGGAGTCGCCCGATCGCGAGGTCGATGTCGCCGATCTGCTCCAAGAGGAGTGCGGCGCGAAGCCACGCGTATCCTTCGAATCGTCGCCGATCGATGGTTTCTGCGGCGAGCTCGATGGGCTCGACGGTAGCGACCTGGGCGTTCGTGATCGTTTCGACGTGCAGAACGTCGAGGCGGGCGAGCGACGCTCCTGTCGATCGAGGGAATCGCCTGGACACCATGCGCAGCCTCGCCATCGCCTCGTTGACGTGTCCGCTCATCAAATACAGCTCGCCGACCCGCAGCATGGCGAGGTCGTCGAGTTCCGAGGCGAGCTCGAGCTTTTCCCACAGCCGCTTGGCGAGCGGGAGGTCGCCCTCGGCGGTGGCTTGTTCGGCATCGATCCAAAGCTCGACGTGGGCACCGAGGTCCTCAGGTTCGGGCAGCGGACGGCGAAGGTGGCTCGCGAGGATCCGCAACCGAGCATCTTCGGAGCGAGGACCGAATTCGACGGAGAACATCTGTCGATCCTCTCGAACGTGCGCGCGCACGCTGTCCTCGAGGTGAACGATGCGGATCCGTAGACCCGATTCCGAGGGCTCGACCGACGTCGCGAACGATGCGGGCAGGGCCTCGAGCAGGGACTGGACGAGGCGTTCCTCGGCACGAACCTCGATCTCGAGGCCCACTTTACCCGGCAGATAACGCACGCTCGGGGGGTCGGCCGGTCTTGGCAACGTGAAGGCGATCGGCTGCTTCACATCCGACAGGAGCAGCTCCGGATGCGCTCGCGGCACATCAGCGAGGGCAACCCACAACGCGGCAAGGGAAGCGAGCACGAGCGATGGAAAGAGCAATGCGCGTGCCAGCTCAATCGTCGACGCGCTGACGGGGATCCGAAGGTTCCGGATCGACCCCACGCGGTTGTCCACCGCGACGGAGCTTCTCGACCAACGTCGTTCGATTCATCCCGAGCAGCCTTGCGGCCTTGTTGCGATTGCCGTTCGTTCGGGCGAGCGCTTGGCTGATCAGGCTCATCTCGAACGCTTGCACGACATCCTTGAGGATGATCCCCCCGACCGGCAGCTGGAACGGGTAGGGGGACCCGAGCAGCTTGGGATCGAGTGGTGGAGCAAACGGGGACGAATCGTCGTCACCTGCGACGCCTGCGTGAGGCAAAGCCCCGAGTCCGCTGTCATGGGGGAGAACGGAGGTTTCGAGGCGCCCGATCGGCTCCGATCGTTCGAACGGCGGAGGATCGGGAATGGGCAGCGGCGCGACCGGTCGTCGCCGTACGGCCTCCATGACCCGCGGCGGAAGGTCGCGGAGTTCGAGCATGCCGGACCCTTGATGCAGCAGCGACATCCGTTCGACAGTGTTCTCCAACTCGCGGACGTTTCCCGGCCACGTGTAGTTCATCATGGCTTCGAGCGCATTGTCGGTGAACCCCGTGAGCGTCTGCTCACGGCGTTTGCTCAGGCGCGTCAAGAAATGGGCCGAGAGCCTCGGGATGTCGTCGGTGCGGTCGCGCAGCGGCGGCAAATGGATCGGGATCAAGTTGAGGCGGTAGAACAGGTCTTCGCGGAAGGTCCCGATACCTGCCATCTCTTCGAGGTTCTTGTTGGTCGCCGCGATGATCCGCACGTCGCACTTGCGAGGCCTGGTTTCGCCGACGGGAACGAACTCCTGCTCCTGGAGCACGCGGAGGAACTTCACCTGTACGGCGAGCGACATTTCGCCGATCTCGTCGAGGAACAACGTCCCATGATCGGCGACCGCGAATCGTCCTTCTCGGGCTTGGGTAGCGCCGGTGTAGGCCCCTTTGGCGTGACCGAACAGTTCGCTCTCGATGAGCGTCTCGGGAATGGCACCGCAGTTGACGGGTACGAATGGTTGCTCTCGACGACCCGACGCGTGGTGGATCGCCCGGGCGACCAACTCCTTGCCGGTTCCGCTTTCGCCGAGCACGAGCACCGTGCAATCGGTGTGGGAGATCCGTTCGAGGACGAGGAACACTTCGAGCAAGGTCGTGTGTTCGCCGATCATGTCGGGCGCGTGGGCGTCTCGCCACAGCGACCGCGGGTCGCGAGCGAAGCCACCTTCGACCTGTCGACCCCCCACCACCCGAAACACGGTCTCGTGGAGCTGTTCGAGCTCGAACGGCTTCACGAGGAAGTCCTTGGCACCGAGCCGGATCGCTTCGACGGCGTGGGAAATCGTCCCTTCGGCCGACATCATGATGCAACGCAAGGCGACGTTCTGGACCCGTGCACGCTTGAGGACCTCCATGCCGTCGAGGTCGTCCATGCGGAGGTCGAGCAGAACCAGATCGAATTCGCGCTTTTTCAAATGCGCGAGCGCTTCCGCTCCCCCACCTGCGCAGGTGCATTCACACCCGAGTGCACCCAGATAGTTCGCGAGCAACGTTCGATGAGGCTCGTGATCGTCGACGATCAGGATCTTGCGATCACGCAGTGCACTGTCGTCGGAGCTCACGAAGTCTTACTATTCGATGATACGCAGAGGGGTCAATGGTCTGACGCTGGACCGGTTCGTCCCGTTTCGGACCTCCTCCGGGGGTCGTGGGATCCGAGTGGTCCAGGTGTGCGGTCGTCGTGCCGTGACGAGGCCATGAGTCCTGTTGGCTCACCCGAACTTGGGCTTCAGCGCGCTATGAACGACGTATCGTCGCTCGTGCCCTCGCTGCCCGATCCCACCGAGGTGTCGGTGCCGACGGAGGAGGTTTGTGTACCTCCGGAGCTGGCGATGCTCGTCGTCCCGTTCGACGTCTCCTCGAACGATGCCGTCGAAGCGTCTTGATCGTTCGAATCGAGTCCCGCGTCGGTCTCGGACGAGGTCGCGTCGCCGTCCCCCTCCTCCGAGGCCGAAGGAACCACGCCGGTTTCGCCTTCCATCCCGGAGGGCGAACCGGTTTCGCTGCCAAGCGCGGTATCCGGGATGCATGCTCCCGCAAGGCAGGTCTCGTGACGCTCGCAGCCGGATTGACGGACGCATGGCGTCGATGGGCAGCCCGCCATCAGCACCGTCATGAGCAACAGCAACATCGAGCCCTGGCGCCAAAAAATGGGGTCGTGGTGATCGGCCATCAGAAATACGTCCTCACGCCAATGGCGGCGTCCAGCTTCAGCAAGACGGATTCGTTCATTCGATCGTCGCCGAGGAAAAACGTGCTCGCCGAGCCCTCGAACAGCACGCCAAAGCGGCGATGCAGCGGAATCTCGAGGCCGACACCGGCTTGAACCCCGAGCAATGTTCGTGGAGCGATGATCGCTGGAACACCGATGAGCACATATGGCCGGACAGGTCGCACGGGCACGAACATGCGAAGTTTCGGATCGACGCCCACGCTCGGCTGCGGCTCGGCTTCGATCAAGAGCCCGACCGCGACCTCCAACCAAGGGACTTGGGGGTGACGGAATCCGACCTCCAACGCGAGCAGCGTCGGGGATCGAGCGGCAAATGTTTGACCGTTGGCCCCCGCGAGACTGACTCCAGTCGCGGCCGAGACGGTCGCGTTGATGTCGATGTGATCAGTCGGAGGGAGCGATGGCAACGCCCCACCAGCCCAGATGACGATGGCCAGAATCGATGTCACGCCCGCTCACACTCCGGTCGCTAGGCCACGACCGGTGACCTACGAGGCACTTCATCGAGCAAGACGGGTGCCACGGAATAGCAAAGTTTCCGACCGTTTTGGGACGTGCTCGCGCCTCAAACGGTCCGCGGTTGCGTCGATGGGGTGTTTGTCGCAATGAGTCAGCCGCATCGTCCCACTCGAATCCTTGCCATTGATCCGGATCCCAGCTGGGTGACGGCTGTCCAATCGACCGACCCCGGCAGCGAGCCGCTCGAGTTCTCGGTTTGTGCCGAGGCCGCTCGAGCGGAAGGGCTGCTCGGAGAGCTCACGTTCGACGCCGTGGCGATGAGCCTGGACGTCGACGATGACACGTCGACGAGCATCGTCGCCGAGATCGAACGACGATGCCCGGGCTTACCGCTCATCGGTATCGCAACGCGAATCGACGATCACCGGATCGCGGCCGCGTGTCATTTGGGCGCCGCGGGGATCTTGGTGAGACCGATCTCGCGGGCGAGCTTGATGGCGGTCTTGCAGGCTCCGGCCGGTGACGCAGGGTTCGCGGGAACATGTACCGCGGTGCCGACGGCTCAGCTGTTGACCCTCCACTGCTCCACGGCGGCGGATGGCATCCTCCATTTGAACTGCGCGGGAAGTGCCCATCGGGAGGAGCGCGTCGGCAGTATTTATCTCGAAGCCGGGCAGCCCGTGCATGCGACCGCGGGCGACCTCGTGGGCTCCGAGGCGGTCCACGCGATGCTGAGTTGGGTGGACGCCGAAGCGAGCTGGATTCCGGGCAACGCTCGCCCCGCGAGAACCATCGTCGGACGCTGGGAGGGGTTGCTGGCCCGCTCGGTTCCGGATCGCCGCATGGAGGATGCGGAAGCGATCGAGCGGATGGTCGCGGTCGCGTATCCCGAGGTCATCGAGAAGCTCTCCCGACTGGCGCAGACACCCGACGTGCTCGGGGCGTTCCTCTTGCGTCATGCCGAGGTCGTTGCGGGCCGCTGTGCGCCCGAAGTGGACGAACAGTTGGCCTCTCGGGCGCTCTGCCGTCTCGCGCATGTCTTCTTCGATGTCGAGGCGCAACCGACCGAGGATGCCGGGCGAGAGATCCAAGCCATCGTCGGCACCATGCGCCTCGTCCTCGATCGGATCGGTCCCTCGTCGGCCGGTTTCCAAGTCGGAGTGTTCGTTCGACAGGCCGCGCCCGTGTGCAAGAGCCTGCGGAGGCTACTTCGCCAGATCGATGGCGCTTTTTCTCGAGCGCTCAAAGCACGGAATCGCCGCGGAAACCCGGAAGACGTGCTGGCCTTCAATCAGGTGGCCTAGGCTCGCCAGCCAGGCCGCTGACACCCGTCCTCGAGCACGATTCAAACCGATCGAGCTCTAGCTCGAGCGACAAAGATCTCGTTCGCGTTGCCGCTCACTGTCGGAGCTGGCGAGCTCCGCGAGGTCGCAGTGCAGCGCCGGGATGAAGGGATTGATGCGCACAGCCCGAGCCAAGGCCTCGGCGGCACCGTTCGCGTCCCCGATCCGCAGCCGCGCATGACCCTGAGCCGCCGCGAGGTTGGCATCGTTTGGGTCGTCGATGGCCGCGATGTCCAACAGCGGCGATGCGTCAGTAAATCGTTCGAGTTCGAGGTAGAGCTTGCCGAGACGGCGGGAAAGGGCGGGATCCCGTCGCGCACGCGCGTCGGCTTTGCGAGCTTTCTCGTATTCTGCTGCCGCGGCTTCTTGGTGGCGCCTGGCTTGCAGCAGGGTGCCGAGGCGGGCGTGCTGTCGAGCTTGTCCGCCGCCGAGGTGCGAAAACACGTCCCCAAGCGGTTCGTCGCCGTGTTCCTGTCCCTCTTCATCCTTGAAGACGACTCCGCGGAGTTCGGCATCATGGGCCCGAGCGGTTCGTCGCTTGGTGATCCGTTTCCAGGTTTCGAAGAACGTCGCGAAGTCGCCTCCCCACGCATGTGCGAGAGACTTTTCGGCGTCTTCACCGGAGGAGACCGCTTCCAAGAGCTCCGCGATGCCCTCCGAGCCGCGTTTCTCGTGCAGCAACCCGAGCATGGTTTCGACTTCGGCGTAGGCGAGAGCGGATCGCTCGGCGCTCGGTAGCATCGCAACCGAGGGATACATCTCGTCGAAGGTGACGAGGTCATCTCGGACGATCGCTTGGTGCAATCGATACGCGACCCCGGGGTCGAGCGACGCCGGAGCGTCCTGTCGCCAACGGGTTTCGAGGAGTTTGGCCAAACCCTCCTGCAGCCACACCGGCGCCTGGTTGCGGGTCCTCAGGGTCAAGACGTAGTGCACGTATTCGTGAATGGCGGTGTCGAGCCAGCCATAGCCGAAGATCATCACGCGGGGGGTCACCATCATGATGCGACGATATTTGGTGACGCCTACGGTGCCCGTCGTCCGAATGTTCTCCACGGTCAACGGCGTGACCATCGCGAGTTTGATCGGATCGTCGAGAAATTCGAAACGCACGGGTTCGGACGGCCGCACGCCGATCACGTCGCCCACGAGATCACGAGCGCGAGCCATGGCTGCAAAGAGGTATGGGGCGAGCAATGCATCGTTGCGGTCGGAAAAGACCGCCTCGACCGTACCGTCGGCGCTCGTGATCGAGATGCCGCTTCCCACCGCCTGTTGGGCACCGCGGCTGAGTGCCAAGTATCGTCGCGCATCTTCATCGGCCGGACTGCCGGCAGCCAGGTTTCCCGAAGCCACTGCGCCAGCGAGCAACGCCTCGGCGTCCGCATACTCGGCCCGATAGATCGCGAGCAAGCCGCGCGCGACGTCCACCCAGGGTTCGTCTGGAGCGCGTTGCAACAGTTGCTCCGCCGAGTTCAGATCCCACGCGGAGATCATCGACTCGGCATTCGCATAGGTTTCGATCGTCGTCGTGACGCTCGGCTCCGGGTCGCGGCGGAAAGCTCCGACTCCTTGGTCCGGCAACATCCCAGACACCGCGAGGGCCCCGAGCAGCGCGCCGATACGTCGAACTCGGATCATCGAAGTAACTCCCCATAGTAGCGCCAGACGGACTCCGCGAAACCATCGGGCGCGTCCTCGCGCATGGCATCGACCAAAGCGTCGCGCAGCGATCGATCCCGTTCGGCTTCGGTGGATGCCTCGGTTCCCAGTGCTTGCGAAGGTGGCGGTGAGGCTTGGCGCAAGGCATCGATCGCACGCTGCAGTTCTTCGATCGCCGTGTGTTGACGATCGAGCGCTTCGGCGGGGCTTTCGTCATCCAGTTCGTCTGCGCTGTCATTCATTTGCGCATCCGCTCGGCGGAGCGCCTGCCGTCCAACCGGCGGGAGCGCGGGTGAGAGCTTGCCGTCCAAGAGTTCCCGACCTCGTTCGCGGAGCCCGCGTTGACGTCGTTCCAGTTCTTCCAATCGTTGAAACTCACCGGCATCGAAGACTTCGCCAGGCGCGGGCAATGGTGCACGCAGCGACTGATCCAAATTTTGGAGCTCCGTGGCCGCTTCACGGAGTTGTCGTCCTTCCTCCGCCTGCGGATCTGCACCTTCCTCCGATACGCGGAGGGCGGCGAGGGCCCGATGGGCATTCTCCGCGAGCGCTAGTTGATCGACCTCGGCTCCTTCGCCGAGGTGTTCGAGATGACGCAAGCTTTCGATCGCGTCCTCGAGGTGTCTACGTGCGTTCCGACCCAAGCGGGCGTCATTGATATCCGCAAGGCGTTTGCGCAGAGCCGATGCACGACGCCCGGCTTGTTGCCGCACGGCGCGGGAGGCCTCGACCTGTTTCGCTGCATCACGCCACCGCTCGTGCAACGGGCGGGTCTGACTATTCAACGTGCGTTCATCGTCCTGCAGTCGACTCAACTCACGAAGCAGCTGCATGCGGACGCGATCCTCTTCCGACATCGTATCGCCCGTCTGGTTCGCGCCACCGAGGCGAGACTGAATCTGATCGCGTAGGCGCTGTAGATCGCCGAGCTGCCCGCGCATATGCCCGAGCGCCTCGTCGATCCGTCCCTCGCTGAGTAACGTCCCGAGCTCCTCATCGCGTTGGATCCGTTCGAGGATCGTGAACGCGTCGAAGTTCATGAACTCGTGCTCCACTTCCTTGTTGAGAGCGGCTCTCGCTTCGGCGAGTCGGCGCATGTCTTCGCGACGCCGGAGCTCGAGCTGCTCGATCCGTTGCCGCGCCGATTCGTCGCCGGCTTTGAGCAGTTCGAGCTCCTCGACGAGCTTGCGTTGGGTCGCTTCGAGCCGTGCGACCAGGGCTTCCACGCGTTCGACCATCTGATTGTCGACGAGGTCGTCGATGCGGATGAGCTCGTCCTCGAGCGAGCGAACTTCCACCGCGTTGTGGGACCCGATCTGGTTGAGGGGATCGGTGCGCGCATCGACGTCGACGTGCTCTTGTGCGCTGAGACCTTCGTGCAATGCGAGTTCTTCACGGTGGAGTTCGGCAAGCCGCCGATGGATCCCTGCCAGTGAAACGGCATCACCCTCACCACTCAAAGTATCCATTGCGACGAGATCGACGACGGTGACGAGCATGGCGATCAGCCGCGACGATTCTCCGAGGAGCGCACGTGCAGCCGCCACTCGGAGTTGGGTCGGGTCGGTGCGGTCGAATGCTTCCGTCGTCATCCGGCGGGCCAAGAGGTCGACTCCTGCGTCGCGAATCTCGGAGAGCCGAGCGATGTTCTCGGTGTGCTCCGATTCCTCGTCGCGGACGGTCAAGCGCATCGTCGAGGAGCGCGCGACTTTGCCCGGTGGGTCGGGTAGCGGGTCGGGTCCGAGCCCTGGATCGTTGTCGCGGACCTCGACCCAATAGAGGACTTCGCTGCGTCGTGAGGTTGGGATTTCGCCGATATCCCAAGCGTGGCGATGCTGCCACGTTCGCGTTCGACCGATGGGCGGTGCGATGGGGAGTCGATGGGAGCTTCCATCGGGAAGCTGATAGACGAGCGATGCGGATGACAACCCGAAGTCGTCTCGCGCGTGGAAGCGAATGTCGACCTGATCGCGGCCATCGACCTCCTGCTGGTCTTGGGGGAGCGGCAAGAGCTCGATCTCTGGCGGGCGATCAACCTCCAGTTCGAGCCTCATCGGCGTTGATCGATCGCCCGCTTGAGGTCCGCCGCGTTCGTGCATGACGATCGTCCAGGTGCCAGGAAACCTCGCGACGAACGATCCGGACCACTCCCATCCATCCGCGTGGCCGCCCAGATCCACGATCTCGGCCGGCGGGGCATCGGTGAGCTCGGCTCCATCGTAGTTCAGCACCAGCCGCCCGCCCTCGGAGGGTTCGCGAGCGCGTAGTTGGACCACGATCACGGTTCCGGCGAGCACCCGAAGCGCGCCGGTCGGATTGGCAAGACTCCGAGCGGGACGCTCCGTATACGCCGGATAGTGCAACGTCAGGTCCAAGGCAGACCACACGGCTTGTCGCGGCGCGGGTGGGCGGGCATCGGCTCGCTGAACGAGCAAGATGAGTCCGCTGAAGGGCATCGAAGTGCCCGCGGCAACGGCCAGGGCGACGGCGAGCGCAGCTGCGGCCCATGCTCGCGCGCGGCCGTTCGGGCTCGGCAAAGCCAATGAAGGATCGATGCTCCGCGCGGTCGCGCGGCGACCCACGTCTTCCACGTAGACCATGGCCAGGGTCCGGGAGTGATCATTCTCGGTCTCCGCCGACAACTCGAACGCGCCCAAGATCTCGTGACGCAGGAGTTTGTGCTGACGGAGCTGTTCTTGGCCGATCCGGACGCCGAGCGGCCTCGGCCAGTCCGCAATCGTGCGAGCGGCGCGGAGTGGAGTGCCCCAGCGTCGGTAGCCCCAAACGACGAGGCGGACGACCGAGAACGTCATCGCCAGCAGCACGCCGGCCGCGACCAAAGGGGCAACGAGATCGCCTCGCAAGGTTGCTGCGGCTATCCAAGCGCCAAGCAACAAACACAATACGCTCGCGATCGAGGCGTCAGCGAGCGCAGTAACCGCCAATCGTCGTCGGCCGGATCGTCGCGCCTCGGTGATGAATCCGAGCAACGGAGCGGCGACTCCCTGCTGCGCTGCCTTCGATGGCGAACGACCGAACAAGCTCACGAGGGTCCTACGCAACGTTGCGGGAAAGGCGCCATACCCTCGAAGTTGGCGTGGTAGCCCACGGGGAATGTATAACCGGCCGATGGGAGGCCGTCACGGATCGGACCGACCTGACGGATCCGACTCGCGAGTGGGACAAACCGGGCCGCAGGATCCGTCGGTTCCACAACGATCCCCCGGTTCGGTTCACGGCCCCGCTGCTGGGTCGAAAGTATCTCACCCCCCCGCGGGGCAGCACTCGCTTCAGTCTTCTGTCGAGCTGAATAGGCCGGACTCGCGACCGTCGGAGGGTGAGCCTGTGCGCCCCCAGGAAGCGGACGACCACGCGCTGGTCGCAGCCTGCAAAGCGGGCGATCGCGATGCGTTTCAGGTGCTGTACCAACGTTATCACCGCAGAGTCTTTGCCGTGGCCCATGGTTTTTTACGGAACTCGGAGGACGCACTCGACGTCGTCCAGGAAGCTTTCATCAAGGTTCATCGAGCCTTACCGGGGTTCGAAGGGCAATCGAGCTTTTATACCTGGCTCTATCGGATCGTCGCCAATCTGTGCATCGACCACCTGCGCCGCTCCAGTCGTAAGCGGGGCGTCACGTTCGACGACCGTTTTCGCCAGGACACCTCGGAAGCCGTGGCGGAACTGCAAGCTTCCTCGCTGGGAGATCCCTCGCGAGCCGTCAAGAACAAGGAGATCGTGACCGCCGTGGCGACGAGTCTGACCGAGCTCAGCGACAAACATCGTGCGGTCCTCGTGATGCGCGAGCTCGAAGGCTTGTCCTACACGGATATGGCGAAGGCGATGAATTGTTCGAAGGGTACGATCATGAGCCGACTCTTCCACGCCCGCAAAAACATGCAGCGGCTGCTGAAGATGCGTCTCGATCATTTGCCTGCGGACGTCGACGGAAATGTCGACTCGATGACGGAGGAGCCAGCGTCGTGACTCACTCGATCGGTCAAACCGGTGTTTCTGCTGAAGACTTACAACGCTATTTCGATGGCGAGTTGACCGGTGCGCAGGCGCAGGAGCTCGCGAGTCTGGTCGACGCTTCGCCCGAGTTGAGCGCTGAGATTCGCCAACTCCAGCGAATGGGAAGCTTGGTCCGAGACACCTTGCGGCACGAAGCCCAATCGATCCCTTCGGCCCGCTTCGAACAAGTGTGGGACGAGATCGAACACGCCATCGACATCCGCGCGGACGAGCGGGAACCACAGCCGTCACTTTGGGCTCGGCTATGGGAATCCCTACGGCCCGCTCGGATCCCGCTCATCGCGACGCTCGGGGCGGCAGCGCTCGCCCTCATCCTCGTTCGGTCGGGATCGGAGGACCCCGAGCCGGTTGCATCCGTCGAACCACCGGTACCGAATCCGGTGGCCGTGCCGGAATCGCCTCGCGCTCCTGTTCTTCCACCCACCACCGCAGAGCCTGCCGTTGGCGCTGAGATCCATGATCTCCAATTCGGTGGAAAAACCGGTCGGATCGCCCGAACCGGCACAGTGACCGTCCTTTACGTCGAAGAAGACCTCGAGCCCAAACAGAGTGAGCGCTCGCTATGAAAGTCCGCAGCACCCCTCGCATTCACGTTTCTGCCTTGGCGCTCGCGTTCGCCTCCGCCGCGTTCGCCACCACATACGTTGCCGCTCCGACGACGAGCCACGCTGCGGTGGGGAGCGCTCAGTGTCAGGTTCACGCGGTACTCGCGAGCAAGGAAGGAAATGGCGAAATTCCGAAGAGCCTCGCGTTCTTGCAAGAGACGCTCCGCGACGATCAGTTCGCCGCCTACAAAGGGTTTCACCTGGTCGACCGGAAAACGTTGACCGTTTCGTCCGGTGAAGAGTCCAAGGCGAGCTTGAGCCCCGGCCATCGAGTCGGCATTCTCTTGCTCGGTGGTGATGCCAAGCGGTTGAAGCTTCGACTCAATCTTTCGGAACGAGATGGGACCGGTCAGCTCGTCGGTACCGACTACAGCATCGAGGATCACGGCGTGCTCCTGATTCAAGCAGGTCCATTCAAGTCCGGCGAAATCCAAGGGAAGTTGTTTTTCGCCTTTCAGTGCGCGCGCGGGGGCTGAGACGAGTGGCCAGAGGTAGAGCGGGGGCCAACATCCGCCGAGTCGTGTGCGGGTCGTGGAAATATCGGTGCGCTGGGAGGGCGTCCTCCCAGCGATGACCTCTCCGTTCGATCGGTGGACCGCGCCTTGGCCGATCCGATCCCCGGCGCCCAAGCCTGTTCGCTTCCGCCGATGGCATGTATGGGGCGGCGCTCTCGTGGTCGCGAGTGCGTTGCTCGGCGTGGTTTGTGCGCGTTCGGGTGACTGGACACGCGTTCGACTCGAAACCGTCGCGACCGCTCGCCTGGGATATCCCGTGGCCATTCGCGACCTTGCATGGCGCTGGGGCGAGGTGCGATTGAGCGGAGTGTCGATCGGCGCGGCCGGATCGGGCATCGAGGTCGAACTCCCACTCGTCCACGCGGTGCTCGATACGGGCGCGTTCTGGGGACGCCGCATCGCCCTAGAGCGGGTGGTCGTGCAAGGCGGAGTCGCTCGGGTCTCGACGGCGGAGCTCGAGCGTCTGCGGACGGAGCGATCGGGATCTGACCCAGGGCCCGATCTCGATCCGAACGCGGAACCGGAGTCGGCGGCGCAAGGCCTCGTCCAAATCGAGGGACTCGAGCTTCATCTCGTCGATGAATCCTCGGCGACCTCGGTCGACGCGACCGTCCGTGCGGATCTCGGCTTGGGCGATCGCATCGTGAGACTCGCCCTGACCGAAGTTCGCTTGGCTCACGAACCGTTCGCGCCCCTGCTCGTGCGCGAGGTCCGGGTCGATCTCGACCTGCGAAACGGACCGCAGTGGCCAATCCACGCCGAAGTTCACGGTGGCGCAGTCCGGCTCGACGAGCACATTGGACTCGGCGGTGTGAACGGATGGGTCGAGGTTCTCGATCGAGGCGCCCAAACCCTCGCTCTCGATATCGGCGGGACGTTTGCCGATCCAGATGACACGGAGGTTGCCCCACCCGAGACGTGGCATGCGACGGGGTTCTTTCGTCGAGATCGCCACTTTGGCGGGATTCGGGTGAAGGTCGACGAGTTCGAGCTCGGCCGCGTTCCCGCGGTGCTCGCGCGGCTTCCGCTCGTGGACTCGGAGGCGGCAGTGGTCGGTGGGTATCTCTCGATCGCGCTGCGCGATGGCGTGGGGTACGTCGAGGGCGATGTTGGAGTTAGCGGACTCAATGTGCAGCACGCAACGCTTGCACCGAACGTCGTCCGAGGGGTGAGCTTTGGCACCGCGTTCGGATCCGATGTCGATTTGCTGAACTTGCGTGTGGATGTCCATTACGCAGACATCGAGCGTCAAGGGTTGCAGGCGATGCTGCGCGGCGAATTCGAGATCCCCGAGCGTCGCGATGGGCGTCGATACACGGCCGAGATCGCGGTTCCGTCCGTCCCGTGTTCGGTGGCCCTTTCCGCCCTGCCAGCCGACCTCTTGCCGGCCCTCGTCGGGTTCGAGCTCCGAGGCGATGTGCAGGCTTCGGTCGAATTGGAAGCCGACATGGGAGACCTGGACAACTTGCATCTCGGTGGCTCGGTGGGGATTCGGAGCTGCCGCGTTCGGACTAGCCCTCCCCATGCGGCCGTGGATCGCTTGGGCCGTGGATTCGAACACCGCGTGCTGATGCGCGATGGCCAAACTCGGGTGGTGCAGATGTACTCGGGCTCGGGTTCTTTTGCGACACTCGATCATATTTCCCCGTACATGGTCCAGGCGGTTCTCACGACCGAAGATGGTGGGTTTTGGAAACATCGTGGGTTCCTATCGTCGCAGTTCGAAGTCGCGATGCGCCGCAACCTCGAAAAAGGCCGCATCGAGCTCGGGGCGTCGACCATCACGATGCAAATGGTGAAAAACGTCTTGCTCAGTCAGGAACGAACGCTCGCGCGCAAACTGCAGGAGATGTTCTTGACGTGGTACGTCGAATCCACGCTCGAGAAGAACCGCATCCTCGAGCTCTATTTGAACGGAATCGAGTATGGTCCCGGTGTCTACGGGATCGTCCAAGCGGCAAGACACTATTTCGGGAAACACCCGATGGACTTGGATCCGCCCGAAGCCGTATTCCTCGCTCTGATGCTTCCAAACCCGGTCGATCGCCACACCCAATACTGCCGGGGCGAGGTTTCGGAGACGTATCAAGCCAAGGTTCAACACATCTTGACGCTCATGAATGAACGTGAGCGTCTCACCAACCTGGAATACGCCATTTGGAAGGATGTCCCCGTGATGTTCGACCTCGCCGATCGCGAGAGTGAAAGCTCCTGCTTGGCGGAAATTCGCCGTGTGGATGCAGGACGGTTCACGCAGCGAGCGCTCTCCGGTTTGCTGGCTTCGCCAGCCGAAGCGATCGACACGGGAACGTGATGCTCCCGCGTGACCCCGTGGGGAGCACGCAAGGTCCATTTCCGAGGTAATGTGCAGGGGAAGAGGGAGACAGCATGAAGACCGCGAACTCGCGTAAATGGGGCCGCACGATCGCGATCGTGGTGACAGCGTTGATTCTGGCGATATCCGTCACAGCGCTCGGCGGTGTGGTGGCGGTTTTTTGGTGGTATGGCCGCGGGGTTGCGGAACTCGATGAGGCGAGGCTCAAGAACTACCGACCTTCGCAGGTCACCCGGATTTTTGCGCGTGACGGGGAGCTCATCGGCGAACTCTATCGTCAGCGGCGCACGGTTCTGACCTACGAAGACATCCCCAAGCATGTCGAGAACGCGTTCCTCGCGGCTGAGGACGCCGACTTCTACAAGCATAAGGGGATGGACTACGCTGGGATGGTTCGTGCGCTCATCGCCAACCTGAAAGCGGGCGAGGTTCGCCAGGGGGCATCCACGCTCACCCAACAGGTCGTGAAGATCTTCATGCTCTCGTCCGAGCGAACGTTCGAGCGAAAAGTCCAGGAGCTCATCCTCGCTCGCCGGCTCGAACGAGCATTTACGAAAGAGGAGATCCTTCAGCTCTATCTCAACGAGATCTATCTGGGTCACGGCCGGTACGGCATCGAAGAGGCGAGCCGGTTCTATTTCGGACGCGGCGTCGCCGAGATCGATCTCGGCCAAGCTGCCCTGCTGGCGACCCTGCCGAAAGCACCAGGGCGAGATTCACCGCTCCAGAACCCGGAGCGGGCCAAGCAGCGCCAGCAATACGTGCTCGACCAAATGGTCGCTCACGGCTTTGCGTTCCCGAGCGACATTGCGCCGTTTTACGCCGCACCGCTCGTGCTCGCACCCCCGGAGACACGTTCGGGGCCTGTACCGGGAGCCGAAGAGTTCGTCGACGAGGTCGAGCGCCAGCTCGTCGCTCACTTCGGGCAAGAGGCCCTCGATTCGCTCGGAGCAGAGGTTCACGCGACGGTGTCGTTGCCCCTCCAGCGCGCGGCACGGACGGCAGCGTTCGAGAGTTTGCGTGAGCTCGACCAGCGGAATCACTACGCTCGTGGGTTGAAACCGGCGAGTGAGAAAGAGCAACAACAGGCGGCTTCGGAAGGCACCGGGCCGATCGTGGTCGGGCGCAAAGTACCAGCGGTCGTTCGCGCGTGGCCGAGCGACATCGACCGACCGGCCGACGGCGTGGCCGTTCGTGTTGGGGCGGAAACCGATGTGCTCGTTCGTGTCCGCGAAGGGTCACGGTACGACGATCCTGAGCAATCCATCGAGGAACAGTTTCCCGAGGGGGCGACGATCGACGCTCGGATCACTCAGTTGGCGAACGCTGCAGCGACGCAGACGGGCGGCCTCGGCTGGGCAGAAGCCGAGATCGATGAGGGCCCCGAATGTGCAGTCATCGTGACCGACGTCCCTTCGGGGGAAGTATTGATCATGGTCGGCGGCTCCAATTATGCGCGCGCGGGGTTCAACCGAGCGACCGCGGCCAAGCGGCAGCCAGGATCGTCATTCAAGCCGTTCGTGTATGGCGCGGCTCTGATGAGTCAACAATTCACTGCTGCATCCTTGGTCTCCGATTCCCCTGAGATCTATGAAAAGTGGCGGCCCACCAATTTCACCAAGGACACGTATCGCGGTGACATCCGCGTCCGCGCCGCATTGACCGACTCGATCAACACGGTCGCGATCAAGCTCCTCGACCGCGTCGGTGTCGAAGCCACCCAGGGCTTTGCCAAAGCCGCGGGCATCGAGTCCGATTTGATCGATGACCTGTCGCTGGCGCTTGGAACGTCGGAGGTTACGTTGTTCGAACTGGCTCGAGCCTATTCGACGCTCGCTCGCGGTGGTTCCCGAATCGAGCCCAGAGTGATCCAGGACGTGCGGGTGCTCGGAGACGTCGTTTGGGAACCCACGACCGAACCCGTTCAGGCGTTGCCCGAGGATGTCGTCTTCGTGTTGACGAGCATGATGGAAAGCGTCGTCGAGCAAGGCACAGGGATCAAGGCAAAGACGTTGGGTCGACCGGTGGCCGGAAAAACAGGAACGTCGAGTGAACTTCGCGACGCCTGGTTCGCCGGGTTCACGCGTGAACGATCCGCGGTTGCGTGGGTCGGGTTCGACACGCCAAAACCCTTGGGTAAAAAGGAGACCGGTGGCAGCGCGGCGATTCCGGTCTGGTTGGGAGCGATGACCCCCGCGAGCGAGGGGCCGGCGAAGGGGTTCGAACCACCGGCGTCCGTCATCGTGCGACGGATCGATGCCGCATCGGGTCTGCTCGCCCCGACTGGGATTGCGGCGCAGGGCTATAGCGGCCAGACGCTCGAGGAGTATTTCCTGGCGGGCACCGTGCCCGTCGAAGAAGCCGTTCCAGCGGCGCTTCCGGCGGGAGATGTCCTTCTGAACCTGTACGCGAACGAGGCATCGATGGCCGCAGGGAACCTTGACCCGCAGTCGATCGCAGATGATGTGGTTCATACTCAAGGAGCCACGGCACCGGCGTTCTCGCGCGGGCCGACCAAGCCATCGCGGACCGGTCATCCGACGCTTCCATCCCTCGACGACGACCGTTGAAGCTGACCCGGAACGGTCGAAGCAAGCATCTCCAAAACCCCGGTGCTAGCCTGCCGTCGTGGCTTACCAGACGCTCGACGAACTCTTGGCGCATCGGCGCGAGAGTCTCGTGAGGAGCGATCTAGCGAAGCCGCCCGTCCGGTCGAGCGATTTGCGCGGGTCGGTGCAGTTGAAGGTTGTCGGTGCCACGATAGCTATTTCGGGCCTCGCGCTCCTCGCATGCGGTTTATTGGCGGCCGGATCGGCACTGATTCTCGGTGGTGCAATCCTCTATGCAACCACTCGGTGGAGGGTGAGCCGAGGAGGGGTGCCGCAAGTCCAATTCGAAGGGCGGCCAGAAGTGCGAATCGAGCGCGCACGACGGATCCTGGCTGTCCTAGAGGCGCGAGGTGGTGCGACGTTCGAAGCGCTCCTCGCTCACCTGCGATGGACGGAGTCGGCGTTGCTCGAGACCCTTTGCGAGATGAAGGACCGTGGGGTGGTGGACGAAGATGTGGATCTCGAGACAGGCCAATGGGTCTACCGATCGCAGGAACCCCTCGGCGGTTCGATGAGGCTCGAACCGTGTAAGTGACGAATCCAAGCGGAGGAAGGGACATGAAGGACAAGACGACCGCTGCCATTCTCGCGCTTCTGTTCGGATCGATCGGTATTCACAAGTTCTACTTGGGTCGCCCTGCAGCGGGCGTGATGTACCTCGTGTTCTGCTGGACCCTGGTTCCGACCCTCCTTGCGTTCGTCGACTGCCTCGTGCTTGCGTTGATGGAGCGCGATGACTTCAATGATCGCTACAACGGTGCGCTCCGAGCCCCGCGGACGTACATGATCGTCAATGGTGTCGATCGTGCGCAGCTCGGGGCCGCGGGTTACATCCATCCCGTCGCGGGATCGCTTTCGTTGCCCGCCATGCCTCCGCGCCTGGATCCCGATGAATTGGGGCGGTATCTCGACAAGCTCAATGAGCTGCGAATTGCGGGCTTGCTGACCGACCGAGAGTTCGACGAACAAAAGGGCCGCCTGCTCGCTCGGATATAGCGGCCTCTCGTCGTCGTCGGCGGTAGGCGTCGCTCATGTGCCCACCGGCGAGGCCACGGTTGCCGTGGGACTCGCAGTCGGCTGCGGCTTGGGCCGATATCCGAGACGCGAGAACCCCTCGATCCCGAGATCGCGTTCGAGACTCCCGTCGTAGAGCGCGCGTTGCAGCATGGGATTGCGCGAACGATTGCGACGATCCGCGAGCCGTTCGCAGAGGTCGGCGAGTGGTTGGACCTGATACGCCCACAGGTCGGCGTGTTCCCATTGTGCGCTGTGAATGGTTCGCAGCAGAACTGAGCGGTCGTCGATCGGCAGTGAGCGGACGTTGGTCGCGAACGCCCCGGTGTACTTGAAGTACTCCTCGGCGTTGCTCACATAGAACACCCGTACGGGTGAAGCGAGCTGGCTCGTCGCATTCGCAATCGTGAGCAGGCTTGCGGAACCCGTGAGGTTCCCGATCATGATCCTGACGCGATCGGCTTGGTAGAGCGCACGAACGTGTTGGTACATCTCGGGGTTCGAAAGCCAGGTACTGCCCGCGCCATTGCGGTTGCGACGGTGAACCCGCTGAAGGTGCCGGTAGACCGTTTCTCGTCCGCCCCGAAACCCCCGCACGAGCCTACGCAGTTCGTCTTCGGTAGTGTCGCCGAAAACGTCCTTCAGCTTCGCAATGCTTTCTTCCCGTCGCTCCTGACTCCAGTGTTCGACCAATTCGTCCGGTGTGGCGGAGTCGAGAATGAACGCGTGATAGATCCGATGTAAATCGATGATCCGAATATCGATATCCATCAGGAAAACGAACTCGGAGCGGGCGCGTGCGGCCAACGTGTAGTTTTGATCGGATCCGACGCCGATATACGTGCCGCCAACATTCTCGATATAGGGAAAATAGAGATCGTGGCGGGTCTCGTTGCTTTGAATGTAGTGGGTCGTGACCTCGATCGGTGCGTCTTCCGACCCAGCTCCCAGATGATCTTGTTCCGCGGTCGTGAGGGCGACGAGGGCAAAGGGCTCCCGCGTCGCCTCGGGCTGACTCTTCGCGCTGGTGTCGGGGGGCGGCGGAGCTACGCTCGGTGGCGCCGGGTCGGTCGGCGGCGTGAGTTCGGGTGCCTCGGATCGGGGCAATGTGGCCGATCCGGCTCGATCTCGAGGAAACACGGAAGGATCCTCGATCGCGGCGGCAAGGACCACGTCCTCGGTTTTCGCGAGTGGAGGGGGGGAGACGCTCGTTGGGCCTAGGCTCGTCGGCCTCGGGCGTTCCTCAGGCTCTTCGTTGCGCGAAGAGGCCTGGCAAGCCGTCACCCAAAGTGACAACGCGGCTCCGACGATCGCACTGCTCGCGCCGTGATTCATCGCCAGCAGTGTAAGCCAGACCAGTGTTGATCGAGCCAAGGAGGATGCGTGCGGACGGAATCCACCCTCGAAGGGGCGTGACGGAATTCTATTCGGGCAGGTATTGGCGTCCTCCCCCAACCGAGGTACCTTACCGTCCCGTCTGGGTCGTTAGGCGCGAATCACGCTGAGCGGAACCGACCACGAACCCACGTGGGTCCATCCTGGGAATAGATCCCTTGAGTGGCTGGTTCTCGCGCCCGCCTTGCAGCCCAACCCAGGCAAGGAAACGGCAAGGAGATCGCATATGGCGAAAGCGAAGGACAAAGAGCCCCTCGAACAGTCCGAAAGCAAAGGTGAATCGGATCACCCGTTTCGAGGAGAACGCGACCGTCCGGTGACGATTCGCGCTGAAGGGATCAGCAAACTGTACGGGGAGTTCGTCGCGCTACAGGATGTGTCGTTCGACGTCTCGAAAGGGACCGTCGTCGCCTTCCTCGGTCCGAACGGCGCAGGCAAGTCCACGACGATGCGGATCCTGACCGGATTTCTGTCGGCGACGTCGGGTCGAGCCCAAGTGCTCGGACTCGATCCCTCGGACGAGCAACAGCGCATCCAACTGGCGCGGAAGCTCGGCTACCTTCCCGAGAGCGGACCGCTCTATCGCGACATGACCCCGATGGAGTCGTTGCAGTTCTTTGGTGAGCTCCGTCAGCTCGACCAGGTCCAACGACACATCGACCGGGTCGTCGAGCAATGTGCGATCGGAGAAGTGCTCCACAAACCGATCGAAAAGCTCTCGAAGGGCTATCGGCAGCGGGTGGGCATGGCGCAGGCCATGCTGCACGACCCTGATGTGCTGATCCTCGATGAACCGGCGAGCGGTTTGGATCCGTTGCAAATCCGCGAACTGCGGAAGCTGATTCGCGAACTCGGGCAAGAGAAGACGATCCTGTTGTCCACCCACATCTTGCAGGAAGTCGAAGCGATCGCCGACGAGGTCGTCATGATCGTGGATGGTCGAATCGTATTCACGGGTTCCAAGGACGAACTCGCGAAGGACAAAACGCTCGAGGATCGCTTCTACGAGCTTACCGACGCCAAACTCGCCAAGGAGGTGGCCTAATGGGAATCGATGTTGCAGTGGTCCGCGCAATGTTCCGCAAGGACATGCGCCAATACTTGGGGAATCCGACAGGATACGTCTTTCTCACCCTGTTCATCGGTTCGACCGCGGCCGGGGCTTTCCTCCAAGATTCGTTCTTCAGCCGACATCTCGCCGATCTGGCGGAACTCAACCGGTGGATGCCCACCATTTTGATGTTCTTCGTTCCGGCGATCACGATGTCCGCATGGTCGGATGAACGTCGCTGGGGAACCGATGAGATCTTGATGACCGCCCCGGCCCGCGATGTGGAAATCGTGCTCGGGAAGTACCTCGGGGTGCTCGGCATGTTCACGATCTCGTTGCTGTTCTCGCTCGCCCACGTGGTGGTCCTCTACTCGCTCGGCACCCCCGATTCCGGTCTCATGTTTGCGACCTATCTCGGGTATTGGCTCATGGGCGCGATGTTTTGTGGGATCGGTCTCGTCGCCTCGATGTTCACGACGAACGCGACCGTCGCCTTCATCTTGGGTTCGCTCGGTTGCGCATCGGTGGTTTTCGCCGGTTCGCGTCCTTGGGCGAGCGGCTTGCTCGGGATCGCCATCCTCGCGCTGTTTGCTGCGCTGACGTCGTTGGTCGTGCAAGGGCACGCTCGCTTCGCCGGAATCGCCGGGCTCCTCGGCGCGGGCGTAGGTGTGTTGGCCTGGCTGCTACGGCCGGTGACGGCCGACGTACCGGGTCAAGCAGACCCCGGCACCTCGAACTGGTTCGTTCGTCTATTCGATCATCTTTCGGTCACCGATCACTTTTCCAACTTCGGCGAGGGCGTTCTGCGGCTGGGTGACGTCGCGTACTTCGTGACCGCAGTCGTATTGATGCTGTACCTCGCGACCTTCCTGCTCGGAAGGAGGCACTGGTAGCCATGAATCTCGCTCGACGACATCATCAGCTCATCCGGTTCGCGTCGCTCATCGTCGCGGGGTGTTCGCTTACCTATATGGCCACGCGATCGCCTGCACGGCGCGACGTGACCGAAGAGGGCCTCAGTCGCGTCACTCCGGCCACGATCGAGGTCATTCAAGGAGTATCTGCCGAACGTCCGGTGACGGTTCATGCGTTCGTGTCGAACGAAGTTCCGCGTGAATACGTGACCGTTCGTACGCGGCTGCTCAACATTCTCCGAGAAATGGAGGCGCGCGGTGGCGACGGCTTGACGGTTCGCATCGTCGAACCGGATAGCCACTCGCTCGAGTCCGAGGAAGCGCTCGAAAACTACGGGATCGGTTCCGTCCAACTTGCCGATCGCAGCAGCGGCCGCGTCCGCGCGATGGACGTATTCCTCGGGTTGGCGTTCGTCTCGGGTCCGCGTACCCAGGTCATTCCGTTCTTCGATCGCGGGATGTCGATCGAGTACGAGGTCAACCGAGCCCTACGGGTCGTCCTGCAGGAAGAGCGCAAGGTCGTTGGCATCTTGCGCACCGACGCCACCATCATGGGCAACTTCGACATGCACACGCGGCGTCGTGAACCCCCGTGGCAGATCATCGAAGAGCTGCGGAAGCAATACGAGGTGCGAAGCCTCAATGCCTCCGCCCCGATTCCCGAGGATGTGCACGTCCTCATCGTTCCGCAGCTCGCCTCGTGTACCCAAGAGGAGTTGAACACGGTTCGCGACTACATCAATGCTGGTCGCGCGGCGTTGCTCACGGTCGATCCAGTCCCATTGTTCAACTCGTCGCTTGCCCCCAGTCAGCCCAAACCGTCCCCCGATGGACAACAGGGAGGGATGTTTGGTGGGGGAGGAGCCCCGCCGGAAGCCAAGGGCGATTACAAGGGCCTACTGCGGACGATCGGCGTTCAATGGGACGACGAACGAATCGTGTACGACACGATCAATCCCAATCCGATGCTCGATCACCTGCCCCAGGAGATTGTATTCGCATCGGCGGAATCCGGATCCGATAGCGTCGAGAGCGACGATCCGGCGATCAAGGACCTGTCCGAAGTCGTCCTCATGTTCGCGGGTGAGATTTCGGCGGCATCTGGAGCCGAGGATCATTTCAAACCGCTGCTCCAGACCAGCACTCGTTCCGGATACAAGACGTTCGGCGATCTCTACGAAACTTCGATGTTCGGAGGGATCATGCCGAAACGGCAACCCGGCGAGGGGTCGCCGGTGACCGGGCGTCGAAACACGTTGGCGGCTCGGATCAACACCATGACCGAGCCGGGCGATGGTCAAACCCCGGTCGAGCGCAACGTCGTCGTCCTGGCGGACCTGGACTTGTTCGGCGATCAATTCTTCATGTTGGCCGCGCGGGGCGGAGACCTCGATGGCGATGGCCTCGACGATGCCCAGTTCGACAACGTGCCGTTCTTGCTCAATACGATCGACGACCTCGCAGGCGACGAGCGATTCCTCGAACTGCGACGTCGACGACCGACGTTCCGACGACTGACCACGGTTGACGAGCTGACGACGAAATCCCGAGCCGAACGGCAGGTCATGCTCGAGGAAGCGAACGCTCGCGCCGATGCGGAGCTCGCCAAAGCCAAAACGAACCTCGAATCTGCGGTCGAGTTGATCCGCGACCGGACCGACCTCGACGAGACCACGAAAGACGTCAGTCTCGCGGGTGTCGAAGCTGCGGAGAATCGCCGTCTGCAAGCTCGTACGGCGGAGATCGAGCGCGAGAAAGAGCGTGAGATCGAAAAGATCGACAATCGCCATAGCCGCGCCATCGACGAGATCCAGAATCAGCTGCGGTTGCTCGCCGTCCTCATTCCACCGATGCCCGCGCTCCTCCTGGGCGTGTTCATCTTTGCGCGGAAACGTCGACGAGAACGCGATGCGATTCCGACTCGCCGACGCCACAGCGCGCAATCCAAATCGAATGCCAAATCGAGTGGGGGTGCCACATGAATCGTGGAACGATGATCTTGGTCGCGGTCGCTTTGGCCAGCGCGGTGGGTGCCTGGCAGATGCAACCCAAAGAGATTGAACAGGCCGCGTACGAGGACACCGGCGAACTACTGTTTCCGACGTTCACGGATCCAACGGTGGCCTCGAGTCTCGAAGTCACCGAATGGGATGAAACGTCGGCCAAGCCGGTGTCTTTCAAGGTCGAACAAAAGGCTGGGGTATGGGTCATTCCGAGCCACAACAACTATCCGGCCGACGGCACCCAACGTATGGGTGAGGCCGCCGCGTCGTTCGTCGGTGCCCGCAAGGACAACTACTACGGCGAAAACGTGAACGACCACGCGAAGTTTGGTGTCCTCGATCCGCAAGGAACGAAAGGCGTCGGCGACGAGAAAGGTCGTCGGATCACCCTCGGTGATGCGTCCGGCAAGACCCTCGTCGACGTGATCGTGGGCAAACCGGTCGAAGGCAAACAGGACTACTACTACGTCCGGTTTCCGGCGCCCGCGGGCGACGAGGCCAACTCGGCATCCCGCCGGGTCTACGGTTCGAAGCTCGACTTGAACATCACGACCAAGTTCGCGGACTGGATCGAAAAGGATCTGTTGCACGTCGACCGCGACGAGGTGGTGACGCTCATCTCCGATCCGTACGAAGTCGACGAGCAGGCTGGCCGAGTCGTCGGCAGCGACCCTCTCGTGGCCCATCGCGCGCCCGATGCGAACACCTCGAGCGGAAAGTGGACGGTCGAGGAAGGGCTCCCGGACATGGAGCCTGACGAAGTAAAGATCCGTCAGATCGTAACCGCGATCGCCAACATCAAGATCGTCGGCGTGCGGCCCAGGCCCGAACGGTTGACTCGGATGGAGCTCCAGTCCAAAGGGTTCTTCGTCGCGGGCACTCCCGAGGCAGCCGAACTGTTCGGCAACGAGGGCGAAGCGGCGATCACGACCAAGGACGGACTCCGCTACACCTTGTTCTTCGGTGAAGTAACCTACGAGTCGGGCATCGCTCTCTCGGCGGGTACGAGTGCGCCAGCAGACCCCGAGTCGACCGCCGACGCGTCTGCGGAACCGAAAGAAGACGACGACGAAAAGACGGCGAGCCGTTATATGTGGCTCAACGTGACCTACGATCCGGCGGCGGATCAGACCTTGTCTGCACCCTCGTTGGATGCCGAGGGGGGTGAAGACGCAACTACCCCGCCCACCGAATCGCCGGAGAACGAAAAGAAGAAGGTGCTTGGCAAGGACCGTGCTGCCAAGCTGTCGAACCGATTCTCGCAGTGGTACTACGTGATCTCGGATTCGAGCTTCAAGCAGATCCACAAGGAACGTAGCGAGCTCTTCAAGGCCCCCAAAAAGCCCGAAGAGGATAAGTAGACGCCAACCGGCGTGGTCTCTCTCCGCCCGAACGTCCAAAGATGGGCGTCGGGTCCATCCAAGGCGAGGGTCCACGCCGTTGTGGTTGATAGGCACAGCGTCGCGACGACCGTGGCGGATCCACAGCGCCTTCGGCTCGTAGATGAGCGCCGAGACGATGAACCGATGTGTTCCTGGACGCTCGGTGGTTGGCTGAAACGAGGCCTTGGCTTGTGCATCGGGCTCCCGCATCGTGGGGTGGATGATCCGGTGGTCGATCGGGGCAGGGGTGGCGCTCTTGGGTTCGGTCGGTTGTCAGTCCTTGGCATCGATCGAAAGCGATGAGCCGGTCGAAGTGTGTTCGGGCCCGGTGGACGTCCCCGATCCCGCATTGCGTGAAGTTCTCCGCGAGACGATCCGCGTCGATGATTCCGAAACCGGGGGCGACGAGGAGGGCGACGCGATTCTGGGAGAATCGCTGCGAGAGCTCACGGGGTTGCGAGCCGAAGGGGCCGGAATCACCGATCTCACGGGTCTCGAGTGTGGGCTCCGGCTGGAATCCCTGGGGCTCGCGGACAACGCAGTGACGGACCTGTCGCCGCTCGCGGAACTGGTCGGGATCCGTCAAATCGAGCTGTCCCGCAACACTTTCTCCGATCTGACCGCTTTGCAAGCCCTGCGCGGGCTCGAGAAGGTCGTGCTGCGAGACAACGGGATCACCAACATCGAACCCCTCGCCGAGCTCACCGCGCTCGAGTTCGTCGACCTCGGACGCAACGGGATTTCGGATCTGACGCCGCTCGCCGAGCTCACCGAGTTGACGGGGCTCGTGCTCGGGGTCAATGCGATCGAGGACATCTCGCCGCTTGGCGGCCTGACAAAATTGGTCTCGCTGACCCTCGATGGGAATGCGGTGACGGATATCGAGCCACTCACGGCACTCACGGACATCGAGGTCATCGACCTCGATGACAATCAGATCCGATCCATTGCAGTCCTGGCCAATCTGCCGCGACTTCGCGAGTTCGAGGTTTCGCGCAACGGCCTCGAAAGTCTGCAAGGACTCGAAGGAAAAGCGGCGCTCGTGCGCCTCGCCGCGGTCGACAACGCCCTCGAATCGATCGCGCCGCTCGTCGGAATCGCGACGCTCACGACGCTCGAGCTCGGTGGGAACCAGATTCGTGCGCTCGATGGGGTCGAGACCATGCCAAACCTCCGCCGATTGGGGATGGCGGTGAATCAATTGAGCTCGGTCGCGCCCGTGACCGGCCTCGCTCAGCTTCGCGACGTCGATGTCAGTTTCAACCCCGAGTTGCAGGATGTCGAAGCGCTGGGAACGTTGCCGCTCTTGGCCGCTCTCACGCTCGGCGGGGAGGACAGCGAGGTCGATCTATCGTCTTTAGCGTCGGCCCAAATGCTGCGACGCCTTCGGTATTCGGGCTCGATCGTCGGCGATCTCGCGTTCTTGGCCGAGTTGCCAGCCCTGAACAATCTCGATCTCGGCGGATCGATGCTGGAGCCCACTCAACTGGCTCAAGTCGGTGCGGCGACGTCGCTCGAGGTGCTCCGCCTCCCCGTGACCGGCCTCGATGATCTCTCACCGCTCATGATGCTCGATGCGCTCAAGAACGTCGATATCAGCTACAACGAGCTCGACTCGCTCGTCGACGTGTCGGCGTGGCCCATTCTCCGAGAGCTGAATGCGAGGAACAATCCGATCGCGTCCATCGAGGGGGTGGAAGGGCTGGTGGAACTCCGCGAACTGAACCTCTCTGCGACCGGAGTCGAAGCTCTGAGCCCGCTCGGGGTGAACGAGGCGTTTGGTGAGGGTGACCAGGTGCTCGCCGAGGGCAGCGCGCTCGATGAAGGCGACTGTACGGTCATCCAAGCGCTGCGACTCCGTGGCGCTTCGGTGGTGGTCGACTTCGAATGTTGACGTTTCTTGGCGTCCGATGGCGAGGGGTGCCAGGGTGGCCTCGCCATGGACCTGCGTGAAGCCGAGGGGCGGTTTCTCGAATACCTCGAGTTCGAACGGCGGGTCTCGCCGCATACGCTGCGAGCGTATCGTGGAGACCTCGAAGGATTTCTGGCCACGGTCGAGCGGACGACCTCGCGAACGGCTGTGGTTGGCGACTTCACGATCCGGATGTTGCGAATCCACATCGCGGAGCTCCACGGAACCCGTGCGAGCTCGGGCGTCGCCCGGAGGATCTCGGCGCTTCGGAGTTTTGGCGAGTTTTTGCGCCGCCAAGGTGTGCTCACCGAAAACCCGGCGACTCTCGTTCCGGCCCCCAAGCAGCGAGGGCGGCTCCCGACCGTGCTGCCGGTGGAGGACGTGACCGCGCTCATCGAAGCGCCGTGGCCTGAAAGTGCGGCCGGGCTGCGAGATCGTGCCGTGCTGGAGGTGTTGTACGGGGCTGGACTGCGGGTCAGCGAGTGCTCCCAGCTCGACCTACCCCATGTGATCGAAGAGGGCGGAACGATCCGTTTGCGGGTTCGCGGTAAGGGGGGCAAGGATCGCGAGGTACCGCTCGGACGCAAGGGTCGAGCGGCGCTCACCGCCTACCTCCGCCACCGAACCGACCTCATGACCCCGCGAACACCGACTCAGGCATTGTTCGTCGGTCAACGGGGTGGACGGATGGGGGTTCGAGCGATGCGGGCCCTCGTGAACCAGCGCTGCGACCAGACGGGATCGCGCGCGCGCGTGAGTCCGCACGGACTGCGACACAGTTTTGCATCCCACCTGCTGGAAAGTGGAGCGGATTTGCGGACCATTCAGACACTGCTCGGCCATGCTTCGCTCTCCACGACGCAGCGCTATACCCACCTCACCTTGGGCAAGTTGTTCGATGTGTACGAACAGGCGCACCCTCGCGCGACCTTGGCCAAACAAGAACTCCCGAAGCGATCGAAACGCAACGCGTGAGACGACGACAGCGTCGCTGTTCCAACCAGCGGACCACGAACGGCCAGGCGTAACGGTTCCGGTCGATACGCCGCGCACTTGTCCGCCGACGCCTGCTAGACTGGCATGTTGGAACCCCTAAATGACGCTGACTCGCGATCAACGTCTTCGTCGCGGAGACATCGCGGCGCAGGGCCAAGACCTCAGCCCGCGCGAGTATTTCGTCTTGAGCCGCATCGACGGCACCCCGAGCGTCGCCGAGGTCTTGGCCTCGAGTGGACTCGGTTCCGTCGAGACCGAAACGATCTTGCAGAAGTTGCTCGATATCCGAGCGCTCATCCCCATCGTCCCAGGGCAGGTGTCCGAGCCCGAGCGACGGATTCGACCGATTGCCGAACGACTTCGGGCGAACGCCCGTGAGCGGCGTCGTCAGGTCCTCCGCGCGGAGCTCGAAAGCCAGCCATCCTCGCCGACGAGCTACTCGGCACCTGCGGAAGAAGAGGAGACCGTTCCTCCCAACCCGCCAGCCAAGGCTGACCCGCACTTCCACATGGAGCTGCTACGCCTCGACGATCCGAGGTTGGACAAATCGCTCGACATCAAGATCGACGACCAACGATGGGTGCTCGCACTCGCCGATGGGCAGGACCGCTGGACCCCGTTCGAGTTTCTCGGTCTCGTGGCCACCCATGACGAGAAGTTGATCAAGCGCGCCTATCACGAGACGAGCCGTCGGTTGCATCCCGACTCCTATTTTGGTCGCAGCTTGGGCCTCTATCACGACATCTTGGCCGAGCTCTTCAAGCGAGCACGCTTCTACTACTCCGAGCTCCGCAAGCCCGAGGTCCGAGCCCCCTACGTCGATCGCGTGCTCGAAGAGGTCGCCCGACGTCGGCATGAAGCAGACGCTGCAGAAGCTCGCGCGGCGGTGGCCGACGAGATGCGACAGCGGCAGGAGGAAGCCGAGGCCGCGGTTCGTCGTCAGCAACGCGCCGTGGTCCAGGCCGAACGACAGGCCCAACGGGTCCGCGATCGGCTTCGCGAAGAAGCTCGGACGCACGCGACCGCAGCCGCCGAGGCCGAGCGAGCGGAGAACCTGGCCGGCGCCGCGAACCTATACCGCTTGGCGCTGAGAGCGGACCCCGATAACGCCGAATACCGAACGCGGTGGAACGATTGCCGTGCTCGTGCCCGCAAGGTTCGAGCAGCCGAAGCATTCTCCCAGGCTCAGCGATATCTCGAGTTCGGGCAAACGAAAGAAGCGCTACCACTCCTGGTCGAGGCGGCCCAAGCCCATGCGAACGTCGACTACCTCGCCCATGCGGCGGACGCTGTTCGAGAGACCGACCCAATTCAGGCAAGAAACTTTGCGATGGGAGCGTTGGATGCGCTGGCGTCCGAGCCCATTGAAGGTAAGACGAAGAGACGATCCTCCGAACTTGCAGCCATCCACGTCAAAGTTGCCCGCGCATTCTTGTCCGTTGGGCAGAAAGAAAGCGCGAAGCAACAAGCTCTCGTGGCGCAAGAGCATCGACCGGACGATCCTGACGTGCGTGCTCTTCTCAAGTCCTTGAAGTTGAAATAGCCTTGATCAGCAGCGCTTCGCGCGCCCAAGACATTCTATGGACAACGTTGTCGGAATTGACCTCGGGACCACGAACACTTGCGTTGCCATCGTCGAGGACGGGGTTCCGACCGTCATCCCGAACAAGGGCGGCTACAAGACGACGCCTTCGATCGTGGCGATCTCCGAAAGTGGAAAACGCTTGGTCGGCCACATTGCGAAGCGGCAAGCGGTCACTAACTCGCAAAACACGGTCTATGCCGCCAAACGGCTCATTGGCCGTCGCTGGGATTCGCCAGCCGCTCGTGCAGTTCAGCAATCGTGTCCGTATACGATCGTCGAAGGCCCGCACGGCGACGTCCGGATCAGGCTTCGCGACCAGGTGTATTCCGTGCCCGAGATTAGCGCTTTCATCCTGCAGGAGATGAATCTCATCGCGGAGCAGTACTTGGGCGGGCCGGTCGAAAAAGCGGTGATCACCGTTCCTGCGTACTTCAACGACAACCAACGCCAAGCGACGAAAGACGCGGGCCGAATCGCGGGCCTCGACGTCATTCGGATCATCAACGAACCAACTGCGGCTGCGTTGGCGTATGGCTTTGGCAAGGACCTCGAACGCAAAGTCGCCGTTTATGACCTCGGCGGCGGTACCTTCGACATCTCGATCCTGGACATCGGCCATGGCGTGTTCGAAGTCGTCTCGACCGCGGGCGATACGTTTCTCGGCGGCGAAGACTTCGACATACGCGTGATGGACCGTCTCACCCAGGCCTTCGAGGAAAAGACCGGGGTCGACATTCGTGAAGATCGAATGGCCCTACAGCGCATCCGCGACGCGGCCGAGCGAGCCCGCTGCGAGTTGTCGGTGGCCCGGGAAACCCTGGTCGACCTGCCATTCCTCCATACGACCCCCTCCGGGCAAACGTTTCACATGCAAGAGACGCTGACCCGGGCGGAGCTCGAGGAGCTCACGCGTGACCTCGTCGATCGCACGATCGCGATCTGCGAGAAGACCCTCGGGGAAGCGAACACCGACCGAGCCGATCTCGACGATGTCATCTTGGTCGGTGGCATGACTCGCATGCCGCTCATCCAGAGTCGGGTGGCCGAGTTCTTTGGCCTCGAACCCTGCAAGGGGGTCCATCCAGACGAAGTCGTCGCCCTTGGTGCATCGATCCAAGCTGCGGCGTTGGTCGACGAGTCGATGGATGTTTTGCTCCTCGATGTGACCCCTCACAGCCTTGGCATCATGATCGTCGGCGGATATTTCCATCGACTGATTGATCAAAACACCACGGTCCCGACCCGTGCGTCGCACATCTTCACCACGGTTCGCGACTACCAAACGTCGGTCAAGATCCTCGTGTTGCAAGGCGAGAGCGAGAAGGCGGCCGACAACGAGTTGCTCGGCGAATTCATCTTGTCTGGCCTCCGCAAGGCACCTCGTGGCGAAGTGGAGGTCGAGGTCACGTTCTCGATCTCCGCGGACGGGTTGGTCAGTGTTTCGGCCAAGGACCTCGAAACGGGTCGTGAGCAGAGCATCACCGTCACCGCGACGTCGGGTCTGACGGAAGAAGAGCTCCAAAAGCTGGTCGAGAGCAGCCAGCACTACATGGTCGAGGTTCGTGCGTCCGAGGAGTTCGAACGCCAGCGCCAACAGGCCGAACGATTGATCGGTGAGGTGAGGGAGCTCTTCCCGCGGGTCGAAGGCATCATGAAAGGCACGAGCTTCGGTCGGGATGCGATCGCGAAGGCTGAGGCTGTCCTCGACCGTGCCCAGCACGAGATCCAAAGCCAAGACGGACGCAGCCTCGAGGAGGTCATCGAGAGCCTCGAGCGGACGCTCAACATGTTCCGCGGCGTGGTCAGCAAGACCGGAATCACCTAACCGCAGGGTGGGGTCGGGCTGCAGGGGGACAACCCCGGAGGCCCGACGGGCACGGGCGGGGTCCGGGCCAGGGCGGGTTCCGGGACAGACCCCGCTGCGGAACGATCGCGTAGAGGGGTCTGTGTCGACGAAGGCGGCCTGGTTAGACCCCGAGACGGATCCCGTATTCGCGGCACTCGTCGCGAATCCCCGTTCGCATCGACATGGGGAGCAGTTCGAACGCGCCCTTCGCTTTGACCTTGTCCTTGGCTCGGCATGCTCCCTTGGCCATGATCCGAACGGCTTGGGAGCTCCGCTTCTTGCCGTTGCTTTGTGAGGCCAAGCGGTACGCTTCCGTGTTGTTCCCCGCCGCCAGCGCTTGCTTGGCTGCGGCGAGGAGATCATCGGCATTCGAAGACGTTGGGGGTGGGGGCGGAACGGCCGAGGGTGGCGGAGGGACGGCTTCGGTTTCGCGTGGAGCCGATGCATTCACGCGAGGTGGGGCCGCGGCGGGGGCGGGTGGAGGAGGCTCAGCGACCCGCGCACGGCCTGTTTCTCGTCGTTTGGACGCCGCGGAACCGTCTCTGGAGCCTTTGCGAGGTTCGTCGCCCGGGGGAGCGACGTCGGGTCCCGCCGGCGGCACTTCAGGTCCGGGCGCCAGCTCGACGCCGAGTTCGGCGGGCGCAACAGGCTCCGCAACGACTTCCGAGGTTTCGGAAACCGGCTCTGGTCCCACGGCTACTTTGAGATCTTGGGCGGGTTCATCGGCGGTCGGGGCGGGCTCGGGACCGAGTGGTTCTGGACCCACTGGACCCGGGATCGGGTCTCGGGCCGCGACCATGGGCGGACTGTCTTCGGGAACCTCGGCGACGCTACGAACGGCAACGGCCGCGGACGGTTCCGGCATGGGCGTTTCGCTGGAGGAGAAGTTTGCCCCCACGAGCCAAACGACGTTGATGAAGAGCACGGCTGCCGCACCGATGAGCACACCGGACAGCCAGATCCGGCGTTGCTCGTTGGTTCGACCGAACATTCCTCCCGCCGTCACCCAGGACTCGTCGTCGATGGGGGCGTCCAGATTTCCATCGACGTTCATAGCCACGGTCATGCGGCGGGGGAGGTTGCTGGCGACGGCAGGTGGGACGTCCGTGATCGCCTGCGAAACATCGTCGGTCACCGCTTCGGCCACCGGATTCGATTCCGGGGTGTCGTGCTCTTCGAGCAGCTCTTCCGTCATCTCGTTGATGAGCTGTTTCGTATCGCGCGGTGGAATGCGCTCTGGGGGGCCCGCCGTAGGCGCGGGAGGAGGAGCCACTGGCGGCCGCGTGCCTGGACCGACGAACCCCTGCATGCGGTCGATCGCCGCAGCTCCGTTGGCCGGATGCTGGCTGTTCGGCTTGAGGATTCCAGGGGTGGGGAGGGCCCGTGACGCCAGCTGCGGGGGCATCGGGGCCGGGGGTGCAGTCCGTCCCATCGGAAACACCGTCGTCGATGGAAACGGTGCCAGGGGAAGGGCGCTCGGCAATGGAGTCGTCGCGGGTGTGTCGGGGACGGCCGTCACGACGGGCGTGGGAGCGGCGGAAGACTCGACGTCGGAGGACGCGATCGGCTCGGAGGCGGACGGTGCCGCGGGGCTCTCCACGGCACGAGGTGCGGCCTGAAAGAAATCGTTGACCCAGGCGACGTCGTCCGAGGGCGGGGTCGGGCCTCCGACGGCACGACGCGGCAAGCCGACTGCAGCGGTCGGAGACAAGGTCCGAACGCGCAGCGGCAATGATGGGGGCGATGAACCCTCGGCAGAAGGCTTCGTCGGCGCGCCCCCGTTGGAGACGTCGCGGGCATTATTGGAGGGATCCGAAGGAGATGAATCGGGCACGTGCGCTCTCGAATTCTACGGCTGCCGCCGCGTACAGTCACTCGGGTGATTCGGTCGGTCCCTTCAGTCGTCCGCTTCGCTTCTGGCGGTCGAATTCGATTCACGTCCCCCGGGGGCCAAATGGGCTTCGCGCCCTTCCGTGGCTGAATGGGGAGACTTGGGGACGGGTCGCGGGAGCAGGGGAAGACGAAGGGGTCGATCTGGGCTGACCGCGTCCGACGACGAGTCGGCAGCGGTCACAACGCGTGTCGAGACATGTGAAGTTGCGGAGACCGATTCCACGGAGGCCTCGGCCCCAACGGGGCGCGAGTTCGCTGCGGCCGCGGAGGGCCGTGGGGTCGCCTCAGGGCCGTCGGGGGGGGAGGCGAAGTGCGTTGATGGCGCGTCCTCGTCCGCGGACGGGACCCCGCGCCAGGGCGTGATCTGTCGAGCGAGCTGTTGACCTGCATTCGGGCGCCGTTCGGGCAAACGGAGGAATCGCGCCAAGAGAAACTCGACTTCACGACGAAGCGCATCGATCGACCCGTTGTTCTCGATGATGTAGTCCGCTCGTTTGCGCTTGGTGTCCTCGTCCATTTGCGCCGCCATGCGAGCGCGGACTTCCGAGTCGGTCAACTCGTCGCGCGCACGGACTCTCGCGATCCTCGTGCTTTCGTCGGCGGTGACGAGAATGACGGCCTTCATGTCCGTGTGCAGGTTTTTCTCGAACAGGAGCGGGACCTCGTAGATGACGACGGGGTGTCCGGCTTTCTCGAGCGCGTCCAGGACCTGCTCGTAGCGTTCACGGATGCGAGGGTGGAGGATCGCTTCGAGCTCTCGGCGAAGATCGGGGTCTTCGAACACGAGGCCTGCAACCCGTTTTCGATCCAATTCGCCAGAAACCGTCAACACCGACGGTCCGAATCGCCGCACGACGTCCCGAAGGCCATCGCTGCCTTTCGTGACCACCATTCGCGAAAGTTCATCGGCCGATACGACGGGGACCCCATAGCTTTCCAGCAGACGCGCCACCGCCGTCTTGCCGCTGCCGATCCCACCGGTCAGGCCGTAAATGTCCATGACGACCAGGCTAACAGTTCGATCTCGGAGAAGGGTCAGGTTTTCGTATGCTGACCCCTGGTTCATGGCGCGCATCGAAGCCAACGAGTGGAGAGTCGTAGAGGCGGTCTTCGAGCGAAGTGCGACTTCTGCTGAAACGTGTCCCATGGACGAGCTTCCCGAGGTCGCGATCGTGGGCAGGTCGAACGTAGGCAAGTCGTCCCTGTTCAATGCCGTGTGTGGTCGCAAGGGGTTGGCCCGGGTCAGTCGTTCGCCCGGTCGGACTCAGTTCTTGAACACATTTCGCCTTGTCCTCCTCGGGCCTGGTCGGGAACGGCGCCATCTTCGATGTGTGGACCTTCCCGGTTACGGCTTCGCCGCGGCAGGACGAGCTACGCGAGAGACGTTCGCCCCGATGATCGGGGGCTACTTGAAAGGTCGCGCGTCGCTTCGCAGCCTCGTCCTGCTCGTCGACATCCGTCGCGGGTTGTCCGATCTCGATGAACAGATGCTCGGCTTCGCTGCCGAGCGCGGAGTGCCCTCGCTGCTCGTCGCCACCAAAGTCGACAAGATGGGAGCGGCGGAACGTGCCCTCGCGCGGGAACGCCTCGCCGTCGGCACGGGTGTGAGGCCGATCGACGTTCTGCTCACGAGTTCAACCAAGGGACTCGGGGTCGGAGAGCTCGTGGCGGACCTCGCCGGATTGGCGGCGCCTCCTCGTCCGGCGGCAGACGTCTAGTGCTGCGGCGGGCGGTAGCCCAGGACATCCCTGCGATCGCGAGGATCGAGCAGGCGTGTTTCGGCAATCCGTGGGCCCCGGACGCCTACTTCGAAGAGCTCGGACGGCTCCACGGGGTTTTGGAAGTCCTCGCCGAAGGGGAGGTCGTCATCGGATTTTCGTGTTGTTGGCACATCGTCGGGGAAGCGCACTTGCTGCGACTCGCGACCGACCCGGAATATCGTCGGCAAGGCGGGGGACGGCAGCTCTTGCAGGCGGTGCTCTTCCGCGCGGCTTCAGTAGGGTGTTCGGAAGTCACCCTCGAGGTCGGTGCATCGAATACGGCCGCCGTGGCGCTTTATCGGCTCTTCGGCTTCGAGGAAGTCGGACGTCGGAGGGGTTACTATCGAACTCCGCCCGACGATGCGATCCTCATGCGTTGCCCCATCGTGGGCGCATTCGGCTGAACCAACGATCGGTTCGCATGCCTTGCGACGGATGCGCCCGATCGCTAGGCTTTGGCGCATTCATGAATCATCGCGGAGTTCCGGTGCGAGCGCGGGTTGCCGCCGCGCTGCTGCACGCTTCACCCGATTGGTCCGTTCTGTTGGCCAGCCGTTTGATGGGGTTGGCTGCTCGGGTGAAGCTTCCACCGCGGCTCGGGCGTGCGGCCGTAGCTGCCTACGCTCGGGCGTACGACGTCAACCTCAATGACGTCGATCCGATCGCACTCGAAGACGGGTTCGAAAGTTTCGATGCATTCTTCACCCGACGTCTGCGTGCCGGGGCGCGGTCGATCGATCGCAGTGCGGCGACCGTGGTGGCTCCTTGTGATGGAGAGCTGCGGGAACTCGCCACCATCGAGTCGGGCACCAAGGTCACCGCCAAGGGAAACGCGTTCGGCATCGGCGAGCTCTTGGCCGATGACGAGGTCGCGGGGCGGTTCGTTGGGGGAACGGCGGCGACCATCTATCTTCATCCCCGCGACTATCACCGCGTACATTGTCCGTGCGACGCCCTCGTACACCGCGTCACGGTGGTTCCGGGTCGCCTGCTCTCGGTCTCGGAAGCGTCGGTGGTCCGAAACCCGCGCGTCTTCGCGGTCAACGAGCGCATGATCCATCTTCTCGAAACCGGACAGGGATGGGTGGCTGTCGTGATGGTCGCAGCGTTCGGGGTGGGCCACATGTCGTGTGCGTACGACTGGTTCGATCCCCATCCCCGAGAGCTGCAAGTCCACCAACGTCAGCCCCCTGCACGGTTGAGCAAAGGGGATGAACTCGGTGTCTTCCATTTGGGGAGTACCGTCATCCTCTTGACCCAAGCATCGGTCAAACCGACCCGTTCACTCGACCGTGGTCCCGTAATGCTTGGGCAACGCCTGTTCGAGGAGAGCGTGTCGTGATGAGTACATGGGATACTCCGCGAGTGCGGTGGCTCGAGTGGATCGAGCGCGACGCGGACATCGAACACCCAGTCTGGTTGTCGTGCGACGAGTTCGACGAGCGACTGCGCTCGTTGTTCGAACGCCGCGTGTTCGGCCGAGGTGGTGGATGGGGCCTCCCGATCACGGCCGACGGCGAACCGATGGCGGGCTTCGATATTCGCCAAGGCTTGGCGGACACGTTGCCAGGGCTCGATCGCATGGAACTCGATTCACGATCGAGGGACGTCGAGTCCGATTCCCCGCCCGATGAATCCTTCGCGAACACGAGCCCAGATGGGAACTTTGGTGCCGGGGAAACGGAGGCGCTCGAGGTGGCTCTCGCGGGAGGTGGGTTCGATGTTCAACTCGGAGCCCTCTCGCCGGAGTACGTTGGGACGATGGCGCCCGAACCTACGCCGTACAACGACCATACCGAGGTGGTGATGCTCGATGGCGATCCGCGTGAGCTCGGCGTCGAGGGTTTGTTCATTCCAAACCTCACACGGCTGTCCTCCGCGACGCCCGATCCCGACGGCGATCCAGGTTCTCCCCCGCCCGACGAGGCTGCGACCGCGGTTCCCGAACCGGTGGCCGTGGCGACGTCCAACGTGTCGACCGAGTGGTTTCGATCGGCTGAAGAGTGGCTCGCGACCGACCCCGGAACGCCGGTCAGTCCCTGGGCGTCGGCGACGATGGATGTCGGGCAAGACGATGCCGAATCACCCGCGGAGCCAACGCACGGCGGGGAGGGATCGCGGCGCAGCGTGACCCTCGTGCCCGTCGATGATGGTGGTGAAGCCGTTCCTGCCGCGGTGGTCGAAGTCGAAACCGAGGTTCGAACGACGGCTCCCGCAGAAGAGCGCGCTCGGCCGCTGGTGAGTTCATACCGGCTCGACCTCGATGGGGAAGTTGGGATGGGTGCTCACGAACAGCCCGTCCACTTCGCACGGGGAACCGTTCCCGCGAGCGACCCTCAAGTCGTGCGGTCGCCTGCGGCGTGGCGGGGGCGTTCCGAAGACGAGGAAAACGCCGAGGAACTCGACACCATGGACATCGTCGTCGAGGAAGGCGAAGGGGCCGAACACGGGACGGCCGTCGACCCGTACTGGCGATCGGGCAGGTACACGCCCGTGGTGGTGAGCGAGCCTGAGCCGACCCCCGAACTCGAAGCTCCGGCTCCAGGTTCGGAACTCGCGTTTCTCCAAGCCGACCTCCCCGACCGTGGTGAGGACGTTCAAGGCGAGGTCGCGGCATCCGATCCGTCCCGATGGCCCGAGGATCTGTTTCGCGAGCACTACGGGGCGTTCACTCGTCCGACCCATGGACGGCTTGCTTTGGCCGAGGTCGACTTCTTTCTTGCGGCCGCCAACTTGCCAACCGGGTCGCAGGTCGTGGACATCGGTTGTGGCGACGGTGCGCATGCCCTCGCCCTCGCACAACGCGGCTATCGGGCGACTGGACTCGATGCGTCGCGGTCCCAGCTCGCTCGGGCGCAGAAAGCCAACGATGCCTTGGGGTCGAGCGCCATGTTCGTGCTCGACGACATGCGCCAACCCGTCACGAAGGGTCCGTTCGACGGAGCCCTGTGTTTCGGTACGACGCTTGGCTACTTCAGCGACGAGGACAACGTCAGAGTCGTCCGAGCCATGCGGGAATTGCTGATCCCGGGCGGTCGCATCATGGTCCAGGTGCTCAATCGCGATGCCGTCATCGCTCGGTTGCCGACCAGATCTTGGTGGCAAGGGATCGGCTGTTTGGTCCTCGATGAGGCGGAGATGAACTTTTTCGCCAACCGTCTACGCATTCATCGGACGGTCGTGTTCGAAGACGGCCGTCAGTTCGACCACGACATGTGGATTCGCGCGTTCTCGGCCCACGATCTCAGTCAGTTGTTTGCCGAGTGTGGCTTTCGGGTGCTCGAAATCTCGGGGAGTCGGCACACGAAGGGCCACTTCTACGGCGCGACCTCGCCGGAGATCTGGCTGTTCGCCGAACGACTCAGTATGTGACGGATATGTCTTGTACGTGACATATTTGGCAGGCGAAGCGTGGGCTGCAAAGACCGTCGCTGTACCAAAGTGTCTCAGGTGTGCGCTCGTTGAGCGTCATCAGCGGTAATTTTTTCGCATTTTTGAATATTTTTCAGCGTTCTCAGGGTCGGGATCGGGACTTGCACCTTCATCCAGGACTCATGGTCCTTTGCAACTCGAGAGCGTCCGGTAACGTTTGTCGTCTTACGTCTCCGTCGCCCAAAGGCGGTCGTGGCCGAGCGGGGGAACAGGAATGACGGCAACCGTGTCCTATTTCCTTGGATTTGCCCCTAGCTTTTTTCTCAACCCGAACGAACGAGAGCAATCATGGCACGGCGGAAGATAACTCGAGGGGCTCCACCCCGACTGGCGCGCTCGCGTGGACGCAAATGGTCCCCGGGCGAGACCACGATGCCCGCACGCAACGTCACCCGAGCTCCTACGTCATCCGATGATGGCGACAGCACACTCGGAACCTATTTCCGCGAAATGTCGTGCCTGGACATCATGAGCCCCGATCAGGAATTGGCGGCGGCTACGCGGATCGCAAGCATGAGAAAGGAGTGCTGGCTCCACATGCTTTCGTATCCGCCGTTCGTCGATGGGATCGTCGACCTCGTCGAGGGGCAGATGGAGGCTGAGGTCCTTCCCGCCGAGCAGCTTCAGTCGCTTCGCAAGACGGCCCGAGCCCTCCGCGATCGGGAAACGCGCTCGAACCGAGACGGATACGAAGCCGATCGCGAGACTGTGGCCGACCTGCTCAGCTTCGCAGACTCGGACGGCATCGTTGCAGATCGAATCCTCGCCGACCTCGAGGCCCTCGATGCTGGAGAGCGCGAGCAGCTGACCATGGCCATTCGACCGCCACGACGCGGAAGCTTGCCGTTCAAGGAGTACGTCAGCACCGTTCGGCAAAGCGTCATGACCCTCCGTGTTGCCAAGAACCGGTTCGTGAAAGCGAATCTGCGACTCGTGGTCTCGATCGCGCGTCGATTCAATCATGGTCGCATGCCGCTGCAAGACCTCATTCAGGAGGGCAACATCGGCCTCATGAAAGCGGTCGACCGATTCGATCACCGCAAGGGATTTCGGTTTTCGACCTACGGCAGCTGGTGGATTCGACATGCGATCAGTCGTGCCATTGCGGATAAGGGTCGAGCGGTCCGGCTTCCCGTCCACATGATCGACGCGTACCACAAGGTTTCGAAGGCTCGCCGAGAGCTGGAAACCCTCAAAGGACGCGATCCCACGGCGGAGGAGTTGGCCGAGCACACCGGGCTCGCTGCCGCCAAGATCGAGAAAATGGACACCCTGCTGCTCGAGCAGCCCATTAGCCTCGATCGCCCGATCTCCGAACAAGACGGGCGCAAAGTCATCGACTTCCTCCAGGACGAAGAGATCGAGCTTCCGGGCGAAAGTCTCGAAGCCGACGCCTTGAGCGAGCAAGTTCGGGAGGTGATCACGGCGTTACGGCCCATCGAGGCGGATATTCTCCGGAAGCGCTTCGGGCTCGACGACGACACGGAGCTCACACTCAAGGAGATCGGTGAACAATACTCGTTGTCTCGCGAACGCATTCGCCAGCTCCAAGAGCAAGCCCTGGGGAAGATCCGCCGCGAGCTTCGACGACGTGACATGATCTAGCGATGATGCGAGCCCGCGCCCTTCGCTCCGAGATGGAACGTGCGAAGGGCGTCAGTGGGGGGCGAAAGGTGCTGGCTGCTGCTCCACGAAATTCAATTCGAATGCTCGTGGTTCGACGGGCGTTCGCATATTGGACCTTGGTCATTGTCGGTCTCGGGGGATGTAGCGATCCTAAACAGCTCCGGATCGTTCCAGCGATCGGCGACCCGTCTGGCGGACAGTCGGTTCGGATCCAAGGTTCGGACTTCGCGATTCACGGACCACCCGTCGTATACTTCGGTCGCAGCGCGGCCCGAGCCGTCGTCGTCGAGAGTTCGACGTTGATCCGCGTCTCGACCCCGCGAACCGACCTAGTTGGGTTGGTCGACGTCCGGGTTGTGTTTCGCGATGGGACCATCTGGACGGTTCCCGAGGGTTTCTCGGTCACCCCATCGAATGGCATCTCGCTTCTGGCCGAGCCTTCCGATCCCTGACCCCAACCGCTGAGGATAACGGTGACGAGCACCGAACCGCGGCACCGTTTGAGGTCAGTCCGCGCGTTCGACTTGGAAGAGCTTCTGCCCGATGAGGATCAGGCTTCGGAACGGCACGATTTGGCCGGTTCGCACCCGCATGTACGTGCCGTTGCTGCTCCCGAGATCCTCGATGTAGATGCCGTTCTCGTCTCCGACGATGCGGCAGTGGTTCCCGGAAACGTAGCCGTCTTGCGGGAACGTGATGTCGCCCAACTCGCGCCCAACGGAGACCCCTTCACCTTCGATGGGGAAAGCCGCGGACACATTTCGCGGATCGACGAGGATACTGACCCGCCCCCAATATCCGGGGTTGGGACTGCCCATCCGTTCGGTGCCATCCGACGTGGGCGTGGGCTCAGGAAGATCCTCGTAGAGGAGGAGCTCTTGGCCTACGCGAAACTGGTCCCCATGCTGAATCTCGACCCGGCCGGACAGCTTCAAGAAGATGCCATTGAGTGAATTGCAATCTTCGACGCGGACTCCGCGATCCGAAACGAAAGAGAGGTAGGCGTGTCGCTGATCGAGATACGCGTCGTCTTCCCAAGGTGGCCCCGATGACCGCCCAACCTCGAGAACCTCGCCCTCGGAAAGCAGGCGTTCACCCACCGGTTGTCCATCGGCACCCAGCATGACCAGGCGTGCAGCTTCTTTGGGCAACGAAAGCGGAGGAGGCGTACCGTCTTCCGTCTGCGCCAGGACGCGAGGGATCTCCATCGACAACGGGGGCGATGGGCCGACTCCATCGAGCCCCGAAGCACTTTTCGCGTCCGCCAGGAATACGGTTTGGGCGACACCCAACTCGGCACCCTTGGCAGGCCCGCTTGGCGGGCGTCCACCCGCCTGAACTGCGGAAACCATCAACGACGTCCCGCAACGTCCGCAAAACTTGAAACCATCAGGGTTCACGAACCCGCATGCAGGACATCCGGACATCATGGCGGCCGCGTTGGTTGACGCTGGTGGAGGAGGAGGTTGCGACGGTGGGCCCCCCAAGAGATGAGTCTGAATCCGAGGGGGTGCGAACTCGGTACGACTGCTGCCCGTAGGTGGAGGGGGCTCGACGATGGCCCGACCCCCGGAAACCGAAGTGCCGACGAATGGTCGTGGCGGTGGTGCGATCGGCTGAGGCTGAGTTTGAATCGGTGGCTGCGCGGGATCGCTGGCGTTGTCGAGGGGTGGCACATAGGAAGGCCCCCGGCCAGGGTCGGCGAGTCCACTTGCGGGTGACGAGCTAGGCCCAGGATACGAGGGACCACGTCCGCCGGACTCGACCGACAGCCCACTCATGCTCGAGGAGGGTCCGAGCAACTTCGTGCCGCAAGCCAGGCAAAACTTGTAGTGATCCTGGTTGGGCTTGCTGCAGTTCGGGCAGGTGATCAACGGTCACTCCTGTTTCAGGCGATCTCGACGCGGAGAAGCTGTTGGCCGACGAACAAGTAATCACCGTGAACGAGCTCTTGGGCTCCTTCGATCCGGATGAACGTCCCGTTGCGGGACCCAGTGTCGGTGAGCATGACTCCGTCGGAATCGCCGCTCGCGTCCAGACGAGCGTGATGCCCCGAGATGAACCGATCGTCGGGAAAGTTCAACGTGTTGCCCTCTCGACCGATCGACAGGACCCCGTTATCAGCGGTCGCGACCCGGCCTTCGCCTCCTCCAGCGAGCCGTTGCACGACCTGGTAGCGACCGGTTGGCCGAGGGCTCCCGTAGTAGTAGGTGCCTTCGTGGTTCGGAAAGCCATCGGCAAATCCGGTGTTTCGCAGTTCCAACAGCTGTTCGCCGACCAGCATTCTCGTTCCGTCGTCGACGGCGGTCGGCTTCTTGATCCGAAGGAACACACCGTTTTCACTGCCCAAGTCCTGGACGAACAAGCGTCCGGTCTGCGACGTGAACCGAGCGTGTTCGGGACTCAAGAACGGATCTTCTGAAAAGGTGATATCGCCCGTGATACGACCGATGACCGTCGTCGTGCCTTGGAGGTGATACGTTGCACCATCACCCCCTTCGCCCTTGATCACGACCAGTCGAGGAACGACTGGCTGTTGTTGCAAGGCACCGAAGAAAAGGGTTTTCGCAACGGCTGGCCCCGCGGGCTCACTCGAGAGATCTGCATGCGGGTAGATGGGAGGCGGATCGACTTCGGGGATGTAGTCGTCTGGTTCGGCGATTGCCGACGCATCGAATACCTGCCCGTTCCGAGAAAACCGATTTTCGATCGCAGGTCCAGTCATGCTCGGTGCTGCAACGGTCATCGATGAGTTGGGGGCGTACGCGGTACCGCTTCGGTGCCCTCCATAGCTTGATTGAGGGGATGTCGCTGAAAGCGCCGATGCGGCCGACATGGTGCCCATTCCTGGTGACAACGATGCCCCACAACGACCACACGTTTGCACCCCCAGAGCGTTCAACATGCCGCAAGCGTGGCAAGCAAGGCCCAGGTCCATGGCCCTCGCATCCTGCGCCCACGCATCCATGTTTGTCAATCGCGCGCCGGGACGACGGGCTCACCGAATTCGTTTGGGATCGGAAGTCGAGTCGAGCAAGACGGGTCCCGAGACCAACGGGGCGAGGCACACCGATCCACGTTGGATCGGTGCACCGAAACACTCGCGCTCCGCTTGCGCGACAGCTGCTCGCTCGGCCCTCGTGCCTCGTTGCGCTGCTTCCATCGCTTGACGGAGCTCGCGCAGCGTCCCGAAAACGTCGGACGGGCTCAGCACGACGTAACGCGGCGCGACTTGGTCGCGAAGCCATCGATCGACCTGTGTCCCCCATTCCGAAGAGCTCGTTCCGGGTGGAGGAATCACCACCGAAGCGCTTGCACGCGGTGGTTGCGTTTCGGAGCGGAGGAGGTGGGCCAAGGCGCTCGCGGAGGCGTCGCGGGCAGTCCCGTTCGCCCCGAGCAAACGGGTATAGAGGGCTTCGATGGTTTCGGTGTCCGAGGCTCGGCTCTGACCCAAGCGCCACGCCGCGATGGCGGCCAGCTCATCATCGCAGGAGAGCAGTCGGGTTCGCACGCGATCGAGATCGCGATCGGTCGTGAGAGCGGCCTCGGCAAAAGCACAGACCGTCTGGAGCCTGCGTTGCTCGGGATCATCGGCGGTGTTTCGATGAGCCAACGTCGCGACCCAACTTGCGTGTTCGGGATCGATCTCCACCGGAGAATGCTCCGCGATCGCGATGCAAGCGATGGTCGCGATTTCCGGTTGGACGTCGTGAATGCGGCCCAACTGATCCGCGAGTGCCCTCACGCCGTCGGCCGTGCCGGAGAGTGACAGGGCCCACGCCGCGGTACGTCGGACGTCACTGCTCTGCGCGGGGTCCAGCATCAGGCCGACGAACGCCGGGATCGCCTGAGGGTCGCGGAGTCGACCCGCCGCTCGAACAGCGGTGAGGCGAGCCATCTGGTACGCGTCCCGTACGGTTTGGGTGGAGTCCCGCGGGGCGTTCATCGATGCACCCAGGTGGATGAGCGGCACGGCACTGTTGGGCAGATCGAGTCGTCCCAGATGTTCGGCCGCCCGCAACCGCACGCGCACTGGGCCTTGTGCGAGCGCTGCGAGGAGCGGGGTTCGCAGCGCCGTTCTCCGTCCCGTGACGTCGTCGTCACTCACCCCTGGCTCGGCGAGCCAACCTCGCGTGACGTCGGGGTCGATGCGATCGAGCGCCTCGAGCAAGAACTCTCGCGGTTCTTCGGCATCGGGATGACGGGTCGTCCGACCGACGGCAAGGGTCAAGAGCTCGGGCAATGTGTTGCTCGCCTCCGCGAGGTCGAGCGCGCGTTTACCCGCGTCGCGAAGAAGTTCAGGTGGTCCACCGTGGTCGAGGACATCGCGCAAGAGGCTCGCGGCGCGCTGTGTCTCCCCACGGGTCAGTTCGAGCTCCGCCAAGCGGATCCGAGCACGCTGATCCCGTGGCGTCGTGTCGATGGCCCGCGCATACGCGGCGGCGGCCCGATGGGTATCGCCGCGCCGTTCGTAGAGCTCACCCAAACGGACGATGGCCTCCACTTGGTCACTGTCGCGTCGCGCTGCGGTAGTGGCAGCGGTAAGCGCTCGTTCGTCGTTTCCGGCTTCAAAGGCGAGTTCGCTCATTTCGGCGAGCACGACTGGCATTCGGGTTGGTTCGAGTGCCATCAAATCCTCGAGCGTCTCGAGGGCGGACTCGAGCTGGCCCGCTCGTCGCTGCGCGGAAGCGAGTTCCTCGAGCCGATCGGGATCGTCGGGGAACAACGCGAGCAGCCGCTGCTGGACTCCGACGGCCGCCGCATAGTCCTCGCCACGGGTATGCAGCTCGGCGAGGAACCGCCCCGCTTCGAGGGCCTCGGCCAACGGTTCACCCGCGTCCAGCAGCGAACGCGCGTCGGTTCGAGCCTGAGTGAGCTGTGCGCGTCGTTTCTGAATGGCTCCGCCGACCAAGAGCTCGACCACTCGGGTCCGCGCTTCGTCGCGAAGGAGTTTTTGGTCGAGCGCCGTCGCTTCGGCCCGGACCTGTTCCCAAAGCAACAGCGCTTGGGCGGGTCGCCGTTGCTCTTCCGCCAGGACCGCACGCAGACGTAAGTAGGCGGGTTCGGTCGGGGACAACTTGATCGCCTTCTTGACGGAGGTCACGGCTTCGGTCGTGCGGCCGTGTTCGGCCAGGACCTCCGCGTGGCGAAGCCAACCGCGATGAGCCGGCCGGATCAGTCTCGGCAAGGTCGTCCACTGGTCGATCGCCTCGTTCGAGCGACCCATTTGATAGAGTTGCTCACCCAACGCGATCCGCACATCAGGATCGTTGGGATGTAGCTCGACCAGGCGATTGGCGACCTCGAGCGCAGAGTCGGACTCGTCGTTGAGGTTGTAAAAGTCGAGCAGCAACATGAGGCTTCGAGGGTGACGACCCACGCGTGTTCGGATGTCACTCGCCACGCGCATGCCGAGCGCCTGATCGCCTGCCGCGATCAAGCGGGCCGCCAGATCGAGACCGACCTGAATCTCCGAAGGTTCACGTGCGAGCAGCTGAGACAGTGCGGCCACCGCTTCGTTGATCTCGCTATGCGCCTCGAGCGTTTCGATGAGCTCGACGTGGGCTTCGACGTCGCGCGGATCTTGGCGAACCGCCATGCGCCACGCCGCCGTCGCATCGATACCCAGGGCGTGTTGAGCATGGGCGAGGGCCTTCCACGCCGCCGACTCATCGGGATGTTGCTCGAGCCAACGCTCGAGATGCTCGACGAGCGGCTCCATGGCACCGCTGCGCCGGTGGGCCTCGACCAGCCGTGCCCACCAGGTGGCTCGCGAGATCGACGTTCCTCGACGTGGCGACTCGAGCAACGACCATAGGAGTGCTGCCGCACCCGTCGCGTCGTCGCCCAGCAGTCGCGCCGAGGCATGCTCCGCGAGAAGTTCGTCCGTGTTTCCGCGAGCCGCCCGCGTCAGCTCGAGATAGTTTTGCTCGGCGGTTCGATGTTCCCCGGCCGACGATGCGGCGCGGGCAAGGCGAAGTTGGGTCGCTGGACTCGGGCGAAGGTCCACGAGTTTCTGGGCCAAACGCAGGGTGTCCGCATGCCGCCCGGCCTGATCGGCATGCTCGAAAGCTCGGTTCAACCTCCGAACGCGCTCGTCGGCCGACATCTCGTCATGCTCGGAACTTTGCTCTAGAGCCTCGATCGCCAGATCGACCCGGCCGGAGGCTTCGAGAGCGCTCACCCGTAACAAGACGACCTTGTCCTTCCATCGGCCGGCGTTGGGTTCGATCGCCGCGAGTTTGCGAGCGGCACCGGCCCCATCGCCGAGAAGGAGGGTGGCCCGCGCATCCAGGATGAGCAGTGCGAGGTCGTCGGGCGAACGAAGCAACGCGGTTTCGATTCGGTCCGCCACTCCTGGCGCACCCACCTCACGGACGACCGCTTTCCATTGCGCCTGGTCGAACGGGTTGCGGCGGAGCCTGGCCAAGCGTTGACTGACGAGGGTCGGATCGGCGGCGCTGCGCTCCAACGACCAGTCATCGCCCGCAAGCGCAAGTGGTCCAGGGGCCGTGAACCCAAGCAGATATCCAGCGATCAGCGCCGTCCGAGCGAACCGGTCGCGATTTGCGCGAAATGCGCGAGTTGACCGCGATCTCGGCATGGACGGATCAGCGTAGCAGGCTCTGTTCGTATGGCCTGCAGCGGTTCATCGCTGGAGGATTCGGTCGCGGAGGTCCCACCATCGTGGGGTGAAGGTGGCGCGCGTTCACCTCCGTGGCCGAAATTAGGGAAGCCATCTTGACCGGGGTCGCGGTCAGCCTAAAGTCCCGCGCATGCCGCTCTATGCGTATCGGTGCTCGGCTTGTGGTGCCGCAGAGGAGCACATTCAGAAGTTCAGCGACCCGCCCGTCACTCAGTGTGAGGCTTGTGGAGGACCCCTGGCGAAGCAGATCTCAGCCACGGTCTTTCACTTGAAGGGCGGCGGTTGGTACAAAGATGGCTACGCGAGCAGCTCCGGCAGCGCGGCAAGTTCCGACGGAGGCGAATCCGGCGGGTCGAAGAAGAGCGAGAGCGCACCCAAAAGTGGTTCGGAATCCACCTCGACCAGCAAGTCCGACTCGTCGTCGAGTTCGTCGAGCCCTTCGAGTACCAAGGCAGCTGCGGAGTGAGTGCTTTCGTCATCGACGGGACGGCGCTTGCCGACGAGACGTTGCGCGAGGTCGCGTCGCGGGTCGCCGCATGCGTCGAGCGGAGGGTGCTACCTGGTCTCGCGGTCGTGCTGGTCGGCGAGGACCCAGCGTCGCTCGTCTACGTTCGCAACAAGAGTCGCAAGGCGACCCAGGTGGGGATCGTTGCCCGCGATCTCCGGCTTCCGGGTGACAGTTCGACGGCCTCGCTCTTGGCCCTGGTCTCGGAGTTGAACGCCGACCGGGCGGTTCACGGAATCCTGATCCAGCTCCCGTTGCCTTCGCAGATCGACGCCCAGACGGTGCTCGCGGCCGTCGATCCCGCGAAAGACGTCGATGGATTCCACCCCGACAACTTGGGTCGATTGATGCTCGGAATCCCGCGCTTCGTCGCATGCACTCCACAAGGTTGCATGCTGATGATCGAGCGCGCGGGGACACAGCTCGACGGCGCTCGAGCACTGGTCATCGGACGTTCGACCATCGTCGGGAAGCCCATGGCACAGCTGCTTTTGCAAGCCAACGCAACGGTGACGATGGCACATTCGCGAACGAACGACCTCCGGGCCCTCGTCGGCATGGCCGACGTCGTGGTCGCGGCGGTGGGTCGAGCGAATATGGTGCGCGGCGAATGGATCGCGAAGGAAGCCACCGTCATCGACGTGGGGATGAATCGAGGCCCCGACGGGAAATTGTGCGGCGATGTCGAGTACGACGTCGCACGGCAACGAGCACGAGCCATCTCTCCGGTTCCGGGCGGCGTCGGTCCCATGACCATCGCCTGCCTGATGCGGAATGTCGTCCTCTCGGCCGAGCGCACCGCCGGTTTGGCCTGAGATTCGGCGCTACTCGTCGGCCAGGATCACGCGGAGCACTCGGTCGAGTTCATCGAGGCTCCCGTACGGGACCTCGAGCACGCCTGCGCCTTGTGACCCTTCTGCGCGGAGGCGTACACGAACCCCCAAACGACGTCGCAACCGAAGCTCGAGCTCGGCCACGATGATCTGGCGTCGCTCGGCTTCATCCGACGGGGGGGGAACTGGCTTGGCTTCTGCCAGGCGCTTGCGCACCGCCTGTTCGGTGGCCCGCACGCTCAAGCTCCCATGGAGCACGTCGGTTGCGACGGCGTCCATGTCATGCTCGAGTTGGAGACCCAAGATAGCCCGCGCATGCCCCATGCTCAGGCGTCCATCTTGGACCATGTCCTGCACCCGGTCGGGCAAGCGAAGCATGCGAATCGCGTTGCTGATCGTACTGCGATCCTTGCCCACCCGCTGGGCGAGTTCCTCTTGGGTGTACCCGCGAAGTTGGATGAGGTCCGCGTAGGCGCGGGCTTCCTCGATGGGATTGAGATCTGCCCGCTGAATGTTCTCGATGAGTGCGAGCTCGAGGCGATCCTCTTCGGCGACCTCGCGGACGACGACCGGAACCTGTTGCAACCCGATTTTCTGCGCCGCTCGCCAGCGGCGTTCGCCGGCGACGATCATGTAGCGAGCGGGTTGCCCATCCTGTCTCGGAAGTGGACTGACGACGATCGGTTGCAGGACGCCTTGGCTGCGCACGCTCTCCGCGAGCTCCTCGAGTTTTTGCGAATCGAAGTGCTTGCGCGGCTGCGCTGGATTGGGTTCGAGTTGCTCGATGGCAACCTCCCGCGGAGCGCCGGCTTCGACGGTTGGCCGTGGCTCGGGAGCGGGACCACTCGGTAGCAACGCCGACAACCCTCGACCGAGCGGCTGACGCTTGGGCGGGCGATTCATGGGGAATGCGCTTCCGTGGCCAGGGGTACCAGAGGATGGCGCGACAACATCTCACGGGCGAGCTCCAGGTAGGCCTTCGCCCCTTTACTTTCGATATCGTAGAGCAAGACGGGTTTGCCGTGGCTCGGGCTCTCGCTCAAGCGAACGTTGATGGGGATCACCGTGTCGTAGACGAGCGTTCCAAAGTGATGGCGAACCTCCTTCACCACTTGTTGGGCCAGGTTCGGTCTAGGATCGAACAGGCAAAACACGATCCCCTCGATTCGAAGCCTAGGATTGAGCGCCGCGCGGATCGATTCGATCGTTCCAGTGAGGGCGCCGAGCCCTTCGAGGGAGAAATATTTGGCCTGCATCGGGATGAGCACAGTGCTGGCTGCCACGAGGGCATTGACCGTCAAGAGGCCCAGCGACGGCGGGCAGTCGAGAAATACGTAGTCATAGGGAGCGCCGTTCTCGAGAAGGGGCAAGAGCGCTCGGGCAAGAACGGATTCACGGTCCTCGACGTTGACGAGCTCGACCTCGGCTCCAGCCAGGTCCGGTGAAGAGGGGATGCAGTGCAGGCGCTCGAGGTCGGTCTTGACGGTCGCCGCGGGCACGCTGACCGAACCCATGAGCACTTCGTACGTGCCTTGCTGAACACTGCCTCGAGGAAATCCGACCGACGAACTCGCGTTGGCCTGCGGATCGAGATCGATCAAGAGGACGCGATACTCCGCCGCCGCCAAGGAAGCGGCCAAGTTGACCGCCGTCGTGGTCTTGCCTTCTCCACCTTTCTGGTTGGAGATGGCGATCACACGCGGCCTCGGGCCATTCATAGGGAACACACCGGGCACGGGCGACAACCCTTACCACTGCCGGAACCAGGTTGGGATGAGTAGGATTTTTGCACACATGTGCGCAATAGACTTACTATCTTCCGGCCTGTCAGGGGCATGGAGGATCACCGTGAGCTACTTTCGCACCCATTTCCAGACCTTCGAAGAGTTCAAGCGTGAAGGCTTCTTTGACACCGAAACCCTGGGCAAAGAAGAGATCGAACTTCTGCGCGATCTCGAGGACGCGGAATCGTTCGACCGTCCTCGTCGTCGACGCTCGGAATGGGACTAAGTCAGGGTTCGAGCGGCGGCCAGGGCGGGATCTCGCGGGACACACCTGCTCAGGCCCGTTCTGCTGCATCCATCGAACGAGGTCTCGTTCGGTGACCCCGGCCGTTCGAGACACGTTATCGCCCTGACCTCACACCCCAACCGCTCCGATCAGCCTTCACTGAGTGGATCGCTTCGCGTGGAAAGATGGGGGTCGCGCTCGATCGCGCGTGACCACGCGTCGGAATTTGCGTGCAACGCAGTTGTTTCGTCCGGCCTTAGAGGGGCCGTGCAAGACGTTCGGACACCTCGATACAGTGCGTCGCAACGGTTGACAGGGGGACCGCGGGTGTTACCGTTGCGAACGTTTCCTGAATGTCGAACCCGCCCGAAAACGACGAGGTGCCCGAGCTTCCAGAGACGGTCTCCGTGTTGCCTCTGCGCAACTCTGTGCTGTTTCCGGGATCCATCATCCCTATCGATGTGGGCCGTCCGAAGTCGGTAAAGCTCATCGAGGAGGCGATCGCGAGTGAGCGTCCGATCATTGGGATCGTCACGCAGAAGGAGGCGCGAACGGAGGACCCTTCCGAGGACGACCTTCATCGCGTCGGCTGTGCCGCTCGGATCTTGAAGGTCATCAAGCTCGCGAAGGACAACTACAGCGTCATCTTGCAAGGCGTCATGCGGATCCGAGTGGACGCGTTGACGTCGCAAGAGCCGTTCATCCACGCCCGGGTCAGCGAGATGGTCGATCTGTTCGATGCCTCGCGTACCGTCGAAGCCGAGGCGCTCGTCGCTAACATTCGGGAGACCGCTAAAAAGTTGATCTCGCTCGTCCCCGAGCTTCCGCGCGAAGCCGCGGCGCTCCTCGATTCGGTCAGCGATCCCGGCCAAGTCGCCGACCTCGTCATCGCGAACCTCGACATCGAGCCCTACGAAAAGCAGGATGTACTCGAGTCTTCCGATGTGATCGAGCGATTGCGCAAGGTCCTCACCCTGCTCACTCGCCAGTTGGAGATCTTGAAGGTCCGCGAGCGGATCAATTCTCAGGTCCAAGAGGAGATGGGCCACAGCCAGCGCGAGTACGTGCTCCGCCAACAACTCAAGGCGATCAAAGGAGAGCTCGGGGAGATCGACGACGAAAGCGGCGATGTCGAAGAGTTCCAAAAGAAGATCGCGGAAGCTCGCATGCCCGAAGAGGCCGAACGAGCGGCCCTCAAGCAGCTCGATCGGCTGAAGCAAATGCAGCCGAGTTCGGCCGAGTACACGGTCACCCGCACGTATCTCGAGTGGTTGGTTGAACTTCCTTGGTCGAAGTCGACCGAAGACCAGATCGACATCAAGACCGTCCGTCAGGTGCTCGACGAGGATCACTACGACCTCGAGAAGGTCAAAAAGCGGATCCTCGAGTACATGGCCGTTCTCAAGCTGAACGCCTCGAAAAAGGGTCCGATTCTGTGCTTGCTCGGTCCTCCAGGTGTCGGCAAAACGTCGCTCGGCAAGAGCATCGCAAGGGCGATCGGAAGGAAGTTCGTTCGGATTAGTCTTGGCGGAGTCCGCGACGAGGCGGAGATTCGCGGTCACCGGCGCACCTACGTGGGGTCGTTGCCTGGCCGAATCGTTCAAGGCCTCAAGAAGGCCGGGACCAACAACCCGGTCATCATGTTGGACGAGATCGACAAGCTCGGGCACGACTTCCGAGGTGATCCCGCCTCGGCGTTGCTCGAGGTCCTGGATCCCGAGCAAAACAACACGTTCAGCGATCACTACTTGGAGGTCGCGTTCGATTTGAGTCGGGTCATGTTCATCGCGACCGCGAACTACATGGATCCGATCCCGCCTGCTCTGAAGGATCGCCTCGAGGTGCTCGAGCTCCCGGGATACACGCGCCAAGAGAAGCTCGCGATCGCTCGCAGGTTTCTCATTCCCAAGCAGATCTCGGAGCATGGCCTCAAGGAAGCCGGGCTCATCGTCGACTTCGACGAGGCCGCGGTGTTCGAACTCATCGATAGCTACACGCGCGAAGCGGGGGTGCGGAACCTCGAACGCGAAGTCTCGGCCGTGATTCGTGGCATCGCGGTTCGCGTCGTGGAAGGCGAGCTTCAGGGCAACCTGAACGTCAACGGAGAGATCGTGAACGAGTTCCTCGGTCCGCAGAAGTTTCTGCCCGAGATGAACGATCGAGTATCCGAGCCCGGCGTCGCTACAGGTCTCGCCTGGACGCCGGTTGGCGGCGAGATCATGTTCGTCGAATGCTCTCGGATGCCAGGAAAGGGCGGGCTCATGCTCACCGGTCAACTCGGGGACGTCATGAAGGAGTCGGCTCAAGCAGCGCTCAGCTATGTGAAGAGTCACCTCGAGCCACTGGGGATCGCGACGTCGGCGTTCGAAGGGCACGACATTCATATCCATGTTCCTGCGGGCGGGATTCCGAAGGATGGTCCGTCGGCTGGGGTCGCGATGTTGTCGGCCCTGGCGTCGTTACTCTCGAACATCTCCGTTCGGGCGGACGTCGCCATGACCGGAGAGATCACATTGCGTGGGCTGGTGCTGCCTGTGGGCGGCATCAAAGAAAAGATGCTCGCGGCGCACCGTGCCGGTATCGGACGCATCGTGCTGCCGGAGCGCAATAAGAAGGACGTCATCGACGTCCCGCAAGAGATCCGCGATGAAATGGAGATCATTTACGTCCGCGCCGTGGACGAAGTGCTCAAAGCGGTTTTGGAACCTTCGGGGAGATCGGAATCGGATCGTTCCGCGGTCGCAGAACGGGCTCGCGCGCTATTGAGCCCTCGAGGCTCCGAGTCCGAGATGACGGGTTGAACCGCGCGGGGCAGATCTCGCACGAGGCTCGCCAAGGGCGGGCCGTGGACTATTGCGGTTCGCACGTTGGGTAGGTCCCGGCACGGTTCTGCCAACCGCGACGTGTGACCGCGGGTGTTGAGGCGCCTCGTTTGCAGGAGACCCTGCTCCTCTTGCGAGGATTGACGTGTTCCCTGCAGAGTTTTTGCAGCTGCCGGTATTTCGTCGTGCCGACACCCAGATGGGGGTGTGACGGTCTGTTTGCCGTCACAAGACCCTGAGGGCGGGCGTACTCGGGGCAGGTCGGGATGGATGACCGCGGAAACGGTTTTGCCGAGTTCGCCCGGCGACCTACCGGCCAAAGCCTCGAGACGGCGGTTCGCAGTTCGACACGAGGAGTTGAACAGTGTTCTGTTCGGGTTGACAGGTGCGTTCACAGGCTTAGGTTTCCCCACGGTTTCGGAGTCGAGAACGTCGTCACGAACGGGCGGGCCGACAGCATAACGACTGACCCGGACCGTCCGCCCTCGTAACTGGCCTCACGCCCCACTCGGGCTGAACGGGCCCCGACCGAACCTTCGAGCGAGCACAACGGCGTCTTAGAGAAAGGACGAACATCCAACATGGGCAAGATCATCGGGATCGACCTTGGAACGACGAACTCCGTCGTTGCAGTCATGGAGGGGGGAGACCCTCAGGTCATCGCAAACGAAGAAGGTGGCCGTACGACTCCGTCGGTGGTCGCCTTCGAGAAGAATGGCAACGTGCTAGTGGGTCAACAGGCCCGACGCCAAGCCATCACGAATCCAGAAAACACGATCTACTCGGCGAAGCGGTTCATCGGGCGCAAGTACGATGAAGTGCAGCACGAACTGAAGCGGATCCCGTTCAAAGTCGTTCGCGCGGCCAATGGTGACGGACATATCGAAGCGGGCGGTAAGGTTTATCCACCGCCCGAGATCAGCGCCCGCGTGCTCATGAAGCTCAAGAAGGCGGCCGAGGACTATCTCGGTGAGCCCGTGACCGAAGCGGTCATCACGGTTCCGGCCTATTTCAACGATTCGCAACGGCAAGCGACGAAAGACGCGGGGCGAATCGCGGGCTTGGAAGTCAAGCGGATCGTGAACGAGCCGACGGCCGCCGCGTTGGCGTACGGGCTCAACAAAGGTACCGAGAAAGAAAAGGTCATCGCGGTCTACGACCTCGGTGGTGGCACGTTCGACATCTCGATCCTGGAAGTGGCCGAGAACGTCGTGGAGGTCATCTCGACGAACGGTGATACCCAGCTCGGTGGCGATGACTTCGACGGGATCATCATCACTTGGCTGCTCGAGCAGTTCCGCAAAGACACCGGGATCGATGTCTCGAGGGACAAGCTCGTGATGCAGCGGCTCAAGGACGCGGCCGAGAAAGCCAAGATTGAACTGTCGGCGTCGCTCGAGACCGAGATCAATCTGCCGTTCCTCACTGCCGACGCGAGTGGTCCCAAGCACATGCAAACCAAGCTCTCTCGAGCGAAGTTGGAGAGCATGATCGGCGACCTCGTGGAGCGCAGCCTCGGGCCCTGTCGCAAGGCGCTCGAGGATGCGAAGAAAACCGTCCGGGAGATCGATGAGGTCTTGTTGGTCGGCGGTTCGACCCGCGTTCCGCTCGTTCAGCAGAAGGTCAAAGAGTTCTTCAAGCAAGAGCCGAGCAAAGGGGTCAACCCCGATGAGGTCGTCGGCCTCGGGGCTGCCGTTCAGGCGGGCGTCTTGTCGGGCGACGTTCAAGACATCGTGTTGGTCGATGTCACTCCGCTCAGCCTCGGAATCGAGACCTTGGGTGGTGTGATGACGACGCTCATCCCCCGTAACACGACCATTCCGACTCGGAAATCGGAGACGTTCACGACCGCCGCTGACAACCAATCGTCGGTCGAGGTGCACGTGCTCCAAGGCGAGCGGGCCATGGCCGGAGATAACCGGACCCTTGGCAAGTTCAGCTTGATCGGTATTCCCCCTGCACCGCGAGGCGTCCCGCAGATCGAAGTGACCTTCGACATCGACGCGAACGGGATCGTCAACGTGCAGGCCAAAGACACGGTGACCGGAAAAGAACAGAAGATCACGATCGCGGCGAGTTCAGGACTCTCCGAGAACGAGATCAAGAAGATGGTCGACGACGCGCAGAAGTTCGAAGCTCAGGACAAAGAGCGGCGCGACGCGGTAGAAAAACGCAACGGACTCGAGGCGATGGTCCTCCAGACCGAGAAACTCATGGGTGAGGCAGGGGACAAGATCCCGCCGGACGAGAAGTCCGGAGTCGAAGCAGCGATCAAAGAGGCCAAGGAAGCGCTCGAATCGCAGGATGCCAAGCGAGTGGCGAGCGCCCATGAGAAGTTGACCCAAGCTTCACACAAGATGGCGCAAGCGATGTACGGAGCAGCGCAACCTCCGGGAGGGGCCAGCGGACCTTCTGCCGGAGGAGGGCCAGGTGGACCCGGCCCGCGAAGCGAAGGCAAGGAAAAGAAAGATGACGGTGACGTCATCGACGCCGAGTTCGAAGAGAAGAACTAGGCATCGAGGGGTCTTTCACGAAGGCCCTTCGCTGAGGTGAAGCCTCACACCCCTATCGGGTTGTTGGGGCGGCGCACCCCAAACTCATGCCCGAGGACGTGAAACGGATCGGCCGAGAATCCGGACGGAGCGTGGGCAGATGGCTCGCTCGCGAGGGCTGGCGTACTGCCTTGCATTGAAGCCTGGCGCCCATCAGTGCATCGAGGCTCTGCCCGGAACGGAGCAGAGCCTCGTCGTTTTGAGGCGTTGCGAAACGCTCGACGATCGTGCCCATGAGATGGGCCTTCGGTTTCGCTCGGCGCCAGAACGAGCCGACCGCATTCCCCGTGGTCCAGTTCGTTTCGTTGGGGGCTCTTTTCGGCGGCTTTTGGAATCGGAGTTACTCTTCGATTCGTGAGAGCGTCGTGGGGGCGACGAATCGGAGGATGCGGGGTTGCGGCATTGCTCGCCGGATGTGCCGGGTCGAATCATTGGACCGATGGGTCGAGCGTCTCGATCGGCCGAGCGAGCACAGGCGGAATCCGCAAGCCCGCTGAGCTGGATGTTCGTGCACTTGGGCTCCACGTGCCCAGAAAATGGCGTGCACGAGGGTTTCGCTTCGGGACGGACGAGCTCGTCGACGGCATCTACCGCATCGCAGCGCAAGTGTCGTCCCGCCCGGGGCACGCGACGCTGGGGGTGGCGGATCTGAGTCGACGAACGGGCGGGCCATCGCAATGGCACCACAGCCATCATAGTGGGCGAGACGTCGACCTCCTCTTCTACACCACCAAGGCCGATGGGACGTCGTTGCCTCCACCCGAGGACGACATGATTCCGTTCGACGGCGACGGTCGCCCTTGGCTGCGCCCGCCTCGAGATGGGACGGTGCCCGAGCCGACCTGGGGTGAGCGTCGCTTCGATGCGGGCCGAAACTGGTGGGCCGTCGAGTCGCTGCTTTCGAATCCATCGCTTCGCGTGCAGTGGATCTTCATCTCGGAGCCGCTCGAGCGACGATTGCTCGACTATGCGGAGACGGCGAGTCGACCCGACTGGCTCGTGAGGTACGCGGAACTCGTCATGCTGCAACCGAGCGACGCAGCTCCACACGACGACCACTTCCACGTGCGCGTCTACTGCAGTCGGGCCGATCGTGCGTACGGTTGCGAGGACAGCGGGCCGATTTGGCAGCACGAAAAGAAGGTCTACAAGTACCCGGGACCCGAGCACTACGACCCTTTGGCGTGGAGAGTCGAGCGCGACGACGCCTCGGCTGCGAGCGGGCCTGATCCCGCGGGCTGAGAGAGTCCCGCGGAGCGCTGTCGCTGGTGGTCGACGGCGCTCGGCTCGATCTCATGCCCCACGCCTTCGGTCTTCCGTCTTGTCACATGGTTGGCCGCGGACGTGCCCTCGGGCGCCGATTGAATACTGATCTTTCGTTCAATCTATCCAAGTGAGCAATTCCCATTGCCGTGAAAGTCGCGAGCGAACGGGCGTCGGTGTCCTCGCTCGATCGGGCTCCAATGGGATTGCTGCACATTAGTTCATTGAACAATTGATCAGTAATCCTTGATCGTTTGGAGGCAGTCGGTGCGCAAATGCATGAATCGCAGCTGCGAGATCGTGGCTGGATTCGCATCGGTGGCCCGAGATCCAGTTTGGATCACTGAACTATAAATCAGTGATTGGATTATCGAAAATTTGTTCCTTCAGATGGAAAATGTTCTGGTCCATTCTACTGAATGGAATACAGTGAAAATGAGTCGATGAAACGTCTCTCGTTACGCGATTCCTAACTCTTACCTCCACCCATCCACCGCCGCCGCCGATCTCCTGCCATGCAAGTCGCACTGACCGAGTCCCAGGTCCGAGACATCGAGTCGGCCAACCCGGACGGCCTCACCTCGGCGGAGCTCATCGCCGCGTTCGAGACTCGCGAAGTCAGATTCAGCGAGGCGACCCTGCGCAAGTACGTGCAGCTAGGCCTCGTGCCGCGATCACGCCGCGTCGGTCGCAAGGGCAAGCATCTCGGCTCGCGCGGGGTCTACCCGGTTCGCGCGGTCCGGCGGATCAACTCGATCAAGCGCCTCATGGCGGAGCGCTACACGATCGAGGAGATCCAGGGGCGTTTTCTCATCTTTCAGGACCGCATCGAAGCGCTGGACGAGGCTCTGAACGAACTTCTGGTGCTGTTCGAAGAGAAGCTCGGCCTGCAAGCGCCGTCGAAACTTCGCAGCCGCCTCGCGAGCGAACTCGAATCGATCAAGGCGACGGCAGGGCAACTGCTCGAAAGCACCTATCGCCTCGAGAAGCTGTTCGTTTCGGCAGGCGAAACCTCCCGGCCCCGAGGGGGTGGGGCTGCGAGTCCAACCGAACTCCTTTGATGACCTTGCGCGCCAGCGGGGCGGCCCGAGGCACGACCGAATCACGACCAACCACCACCACGAGGCCCGACCGTCCTCGACCCGGGAGATGACGATGCTCAAGTACGAAACCAACGAAGCGAACGAAGAGAATCCAGCCGTCCAAGCGGACTCCGATGTTCAGGAAGATGCCGTCGCGCTCGACGATCCCAAACCGATCGTTCGCCGATCGAAAGCAAAGACGATCGCGATGAAGCGCCTCACCAAGGAGGAGCTGCGGATCGGCGCGTTGCTCTATCCCGAGCGAAGTTACTGGCGCCCGCAAACCCGAGGTGACTGTGCCAACGTGGCGCGTCCGTGCCCGTACGTGAGCTGCAAGAACCACCTCTACATCGATGTCAATCCGAACACCGGGAGCATCAAAGTCAATTTTCCCGAGCGAGAGGTCTGGGAGCTCGATCACAGCTGCGCGCTCGATGTGGCCGAAGAAGGGGGAATCACGCTCGAAGAGGTTGGTGAGATCCTCAATCTGACGCGCGAACGGATCCGGCAAGTGGAGGTTCGCGGTCTCATGAAGCTCAAAGAGGTGGGCGGCGAGGAACTCCTCACATATCTCGCCCGTGGCGCCGATTAGTCTTCGACGGTCCTCGGCGAGCTCCCTCGCTGCGACGGCGATCGTGCTTCTGCTCACCCAAACTCTCGTCTGGGCTCGTGATGGCGGCAGGCGCTGAGGCGCTCGGGCTCTGGGCTTGACCCACCCTTGGGGAAGGTGTAACCGCCCCGACGTGGCCGTGTCACCCATTCGCCGTGCGCTCGTCAGTGTCAGTGACAAATCCAACTTGCCAGTGTTGGCTCGTGCGCTGATCGACCACAAGATCGAGGTCCTCTCCACGGGAGGAACCGCTCACGCCCTGGTCGAGCTCGGGGTCGCGGTGGTGAAGGTTGGCGAGCATACGGGAATGCCCGAAATCCTTGGGGGACGGGTCAAGACCCTGCATCCGAAGATCCATGGTGGAATTCTGGCTCTACCCACTCCGGAGCACGAAGCGGAGCTCGAGCAGCACGACATCGCCCCGATCGACTTGGTCGTGGTGAACCTCTATCCGTTTCAAAAGGTGACGGCGGATCCCACGACGTCGTTCGAGACCGCGGTCGAAAACATCGACATCGGAGGTCCGACCATGATCCGCGCGGCTGCCAAGAACTGGACGCGGGTCTTGGCAGTGGTGGATCCGAGTGATTACGGTGAGCTCGCGCAGACGTTGGCGGCGCACGGTGGAGGTATCCCGGACGCATTCCGTCGTCGGTTGGCTCGCAAGGTGTTCTTGCACACGGCTACCTATGACGCCGCGATCGCCCAGTATTTGGCTCGACATGACGACGAGGGGCGTCCTCACCTCATGCCGGCGGTCGCCAAGATCGTCTTCGTGGGAGGTCAAGCGTCGCAAGCATCCGAAGGAATGGTCGGGGGCGACTTACGCTACGGCGAAAACCCGCATCAAGCCGCCGGATTCGTGCAGTGGTCCGATCCCGATGAAACCCGACTCGGGCTCGATCGCGCGATCGTTCATCAGGGAAAGGCGCTCAGTTACAACAACCTGCTCGATGCCGATGCCGCTCTCGATCTCGTGCGGGACCTCCAACCGCTCGGTGCTGCCGCGGTCGTGTTCAAGCACGCGACCCCGTGTGGGGCTGCCGTCGCTCGCCGCGGGGAGAGCGAGCTCGAGGCCGTCTACGTGCGTGCACGGCAGGCGGATGCCGAGAGCGCATTCGGAGGCATCGTGGCAGTGAGTCAGGTGGTCGACGAAGCGACGGCGCGACGCCTCGTCGAGACATTCCTCGAGGTGATCCTCGCTCCCGGATATACAGCGGAAGCGCTTCCCATTTTGGCGACCAAGGTCAACCTGCGCGTGCTCGAACTTCCGCGGATGTTTGCGACGGCGGGCAGTGTCGCACCGGTTCGCCTTCGGTCAATCGCGGGCGGGTTGTTGGTCCAGCAGGAAGATCGCATCGGGGTCACCGCGGCGCGAGCGAACGTGGTCACGAAGCGAACTCCTACCGACGACGAACGGACGGACTTGGATGTCGCGTGGCGAGTCGCGAAACACGTGCGTTCGAACGCGATCGTGGTCGTCCGTGATGGAACGACCGTGGGGATCGGGGGTGGCCAGACCTCGCGGGTGGAAGCGGTTCGCCAGGCGTTCGCCCGCGCGGGTGAGCGCTCAAATGGGGCGGTTTTGGCTTCGGATGGCTTTTTCCCGTTTGCCGACAGCGTGGAACTCGCGGGTCGAGCGGGGATCGTGGCGTTGATCCAGCCTGGAGGGTCCAAGCGAGACGACGAGGTCGTCGCGATGGCGGATCAGCTGGGACTGGCGATGCTCCTGACGGGGGAGCGACACTTTCGTCATTGAGCGCGGCGCGGTCCGGCTCTTTTGATAAGGTTTTCGGATGAGCACCGTCCTCGTTATTGGTCAGGGGGGGCGTGAGCACGCGCTCTGCTGGCGACTTCGTCTGGAGGGGCATGATGTGCATGCCGCTCCCGGCAACGATGGCATGAGCGTGGTTGCGAAGTGTCACGCGATCGCGCCACATCGCTTGGACGCGTTCGTCGACCTTGCGCTCGGTTTGGCGGCAGATTTGGTCGTGATCGGCCCGGAGTCGCCACTCGTGGCGGGGCTTGGAGATCGTCTCCGTGCGGCTGGTCTCCCAACGTTGGGGCCATCTGCTCGCGCCGCCGAACTCGAGGGCAGCAAGGCCGCGGCGAAAGCATTCATGCAACGGTACGCGATCCCCACGGCGCCCGCGGTGGAGGTCCACGATCTCGCCGAAGGCCTAGCTGCGATGCGAGGTTTCGAGGCCCCGCCGGTCGTCAAAGCCGATGGGCTGGCAGCCGGGAAGGGGGTCACGGTGTGCGAGACCTTTGCCGACACCGAAGCGGCCCTGCGGGCGTGTTTGCTCGAGGGGCGTTTTGGCAGCGCCGGGGAGACCGTCGTGCTCGAGGAACGCCTCTACGGGCGTGAAATGAGCTTGTTCCTGTTGACCGACGGAGAGCGTGCCACGCTGTTCGATGCAGCCGAAGACCACAAGCGATTGGGCGACGCTGACACGGGTCCAAACACGGGAGGGATGGGAGCCTACGCGCCGACGCCGTTCTTCACGGAGATCGTTTGCGAACGTGCATTCCAGACGATCGTCGGTCCGACCTTGGCCGGATTGCGAGAGGAGCAGCGCCCGTTCGTGGGGGTTCTATTCGTAGGATTGATGGTCGACGCCGAGGGCTACCCTCGGGTGATCGAGTACAATTGCCGTTTCGGCGATCCGGAAGCCCAAGCGTTGCTGTTCGGCCTGCAGGACTCCATCTACGAACCTCTGCTGGCCGCAGCCACGGACAATCTGACCGACGGTCGACTGGCGAGCCGACCCGCCGCGGCAGTCGTTTTGGCCGCGGCGGGCTACCCGACCGAGCCTCGCCAGGGAGATGCGATTCGAGGACTCGACGGCGTCGAGCACCTCGATGACGTCATCGTCTTTCATGCGGGAACCCGGCGCCGTCCCGAGGGAGGGTTCGAGACGGCGGGTGGTCGAGTCTTGACGATTTGCGGGCGTGCCGATCGTTTGAATACCGCTCTCGACCGTGCCTACGCCGCGGTTGATCTCATCGAGTTCGATGGCGTACAACTACGGCGCGACATCGGGCATCGCATCCGGTGAGCGGCTTCGGGCGGCGAGGTCGACAGTGACGGTGATGCCGATGCGGGAGCCAACCACGCGGATGAGTCCAAGGGGCATGGACGAGAGCGAGCCATGACAGACGAAGAGATTGGGTTCATGGGGTTGCCGGTCGGAGCGAGGGACCTGCTGCCCCCGGCCAGTCGTGTCCGCCGTTCGCTCACCCAGACGTTGCTCCGGGTGTTCGAAGCGTGGGGCTACGAGCAGGCCATGACCCCATTGCTCGAATACGACGACGTGCTCGCGCGAGGGCTCAGCGATACGGCTCGTCGTCAGTGCGTGCGATTCATCGAGCCTGGTGGACATCGCGTGGTGTCGTTGCGGTCCGACGTCACTCCTCAGATCGCGCGGATGGTTTCGCAGCAGGGGCTCGGCAGGTCGGGCCGAGCGATCGTGCGATTGTGCTACGCGGCCGAGCTGGTTCGCCTTCCAACTCAAGATCGAGATCCCACCGAACAACATCAGGCGGGCGTGGAATTGATCGGCGATGGTCAGCCAGCTTCGGACGCAGAGCTCATTTCGCTTTGCAATGCCGCGATCGAGTCTGCCGGCCTGAGCGGTTTTCGGATCGATCTCGGACATCGGGAGGTCGCGGAGACGGTGCTCGATCGGCTTCGCTTGGCGACACCCGTGCGCTTGCGGATCGAAGCGTTGCTGGCTCGGAAGGATCGCGCGACGCTCGAGGACATGCTGCGTCAGCACTCCGTTCCAGCGGCCAAGGCGGCCGCGGTCGCAGCACTCACGGATGCGTACGGCTCAGCGAGTGTGCTCGGTCGAGTCGAAGGGGTGCTGCGCGAAGCGGGATGCGGGCACGCCCTCGATGGGATCCGAGGGGTGCTCGAGATCCTGCAGGAGACCGATCCGGCCGCGCACGAACGCGTGCACCTCGATCTCGGTGAGATCCGGGGTTTCGACTATTATACGGGGTTGAGGCTTCGCGTCTGGGCTCCGGGCGAGGCCCGGCCCATCGTCCGGGGAGGTCGCTACGATGATCTCTTCGGTCGCTACGGCGCAGAAGCTCCCGCCACTGGGTTCATGGTCGACTTGGATGCGCTCGAACACGCACTCCGAGAAGCCGGCCGCGTGGCTGGGCTGGGCGAACAACTGCCCGCCCGCGTGATCGCGCTCGCACCAAACACAGGCAGGATCGAGCGATGTCGAGCCGACCAGTGGGCTCGTCGAGCACGAGCCGAAGGGTGGCGAGCCTGGGTCGAACCGGACCTCGAATGGGAAGATGCTCTGCGTCGCGCCTCGTCGTGGGACGCTCGAGCGCTGACGTGGGTCCAAACGTCTGGCGTGGAACGCCATGCCGTTCGTTCGGGTGCGACGTGGACAGAAGAATAGCCGACGGGCAATGAGGAGTTGACCAACGATGAACACGCTGGTGGTCGTGGGAGCCCAGTGGGGCGACGAAGGCAAGGGCAAGGTCGTGGACGTTTTGGCGGCCGATGCCGACATCGTCGCCCGCTTTGCAGGAGGGAACAATGCGGGCCACACCCTCGTCGTGGGGGGGCAGCGGCTCGTCACGCATCTCGTTCCTTCGGGGTGTCGCTATCCGGGAACGCTGTGCGTGCTCGGGCCTGGGATGGTGATCGACCCCGATGTCTTCCGCGAGGAAGTCGCTCAGCTGCAGCAGCACGGACTGCTTCAGCGCGATGAGCTGCGGGTGTCGCTCGGAGCCCATCTCATCCTTCCGTTCCATCGTGAGTTGGATGGATCGCGCGAAGACGATGCGATGGCGAATGACCATCAAATCGGGACGACACGTCGAGGTGTGGGGCCCGCGTACGAAGCGAAAGCCGCACGTCGAGGCATTCGGGTGCGCGATTTGTTCGAGCCCGGGCAGCTCCGCGTTCGGCTCGAACAGTGCAAAGCCGCGCTCGATCCGGAGTTCGAACGCTTTGGCCGATCGTTTCGCGTCGATGTCGACGGGCTCGTCGCCCGGGCGAGCGAGTGGGCGAAATGGCTCGAACCCTGGGTCTGCGACGTCGGAGCGTTGTGTCAGGACGCGATCGAGCGGGGTGACCGGGTCCTGTTCGAGGGGGCCCAAGGTGCCATGCTCGACGTCGACCACGGCACCTATCCCTTCGTGACCTCGTCGAACTCGATTGCAGGGGGGGTCTGCACTGGCATCGGAATTGGTCCGACCAAGATCCGACGCGTCTGGGGCATCACCAAGGCATATACGACGCGGGTAGGGGCGGGACCGTTTCCGACCCGCCTCGAGGGCGCCGCCGGCCAACGTCTCCGCGATGCCGGAGCGGAATACGGTGCGACGACCGGTCGGCCGAGGGATTGCGGCTGGCTGGATCTTCCTGCGTTGCGCTATGCAGCTCGTATCAATGGCTTGACCGGGCTTTGCGTGACCAAACTCGACGTGCTCGCGACGCTGCCCCGCGTTGAGGTTTGCGTCGCGTACGAAGACGGATTGGAGCCCGGCCGTCACGACCTCGGCGAGGCCCGCCCCGTGTGCCAACCGATCCCAGGCTGGGACGAACCCGATTTGGCTGCGAGGCTGCGCGTGGCGCGTTCCCTCGACCAGGTCCCGAGCCAGGTTCGAACCTATCTCGACTTCGTTTCCGAAAAGGTGGGCGTTCCGATCGTGCTGCTGTCGGTGGGCGCCGATCGGGATCAGACCATCTTGTTGGCCGATCCGTTTTGATGGACCTGGCGAACGAAACGAATGGGGTGGTGCTTCTTGGGGCGGCGCCGCCTCGACTTCGAGTCCACGAGACCCATTGTCCCGGTTGTCTCTTCAGCCAGCGTTCATTTATACTGCCGTGGGCTTGGCGCCTGCGGCTTCATCCGCAGTCGGTCGCGAGAGACCGAGTTGATGGCTCACCCCGGGAAGTACGCGCATGAAGATCGAGTGCGACAAGTGTGCCGCGAAATACTCCATCGCTGACGAAAAAGTCCGTGGCAAGACGTTCAAGATCCGCTGCAAGAAATGCAGCAACGTGATCATCGTCCGCGACAAGTCGGCGGCCGTGGCCACGAACGCAGGGATGTCCGCGACGGCAGTGGCTGCCGCTCCTGCAGTGCTTCCCGGTTGGCACTTGGCAATCAATGGCGAGACGGTAGGCCCCATGCCGACCGCCGACGTTCGTCAACGATTCGAACGCGGTGAGATCGATCGTGACACTGCGGTCTGGCAGGAGGGTTTCGAAGACTGGGTCCCCCTTGGAGATGTGGCCGCGTTCGCAGACCTTCGGGAAAAATCGAACCCATCGGCTGCGGTCGCTTCGGCGACCCGAACGAACCGAGACGACCCGTTCGCGAGTGCGAACCAGGACGACTACACCGGTTCTCCACCGATCTATGCGGCGGGAGTCGCGGCTCGGGGAGTCGCCACGGCCACGGTCGAACAGCGATCGACGAACGTCACGTTGACGGGCCAGCGGAACGAAAACTCCGTCTTGTTCTCACTCGAGAGCCTACAGGCGATCGCGTCACCGCGACCCACGGCCGCCGCGGCAGCAGCAGCGACCGTGCCCGCAGGTGGAGTGACCGTCGTCGGAAGTTCTTCGCGAGGCGGGGCAAAGGGCTTGGCCACGGCGGCTCCGAGCTCCGAAGGGTCGGGGCTCATCGATATTCGAGCTCTCGGTTCGATGGTCCATCATGGGAACCCCTTCGCGGCCGCGGCCCCGATGGGGAATGCGCTCGATGACGCGAGCCTTCCGAGTTTCGGGGGCGCTGGGCTTGGAGGGTTGACCTCTACGCCGCTCGTTCCCCATGGTGGGTCGCAGCCTTCCGCCGCGGCGGCGGTCGCCGTTGCACCACCGCGCTCCAACACCGTGATGATGGTGTTGCTGGTGATCCTCATCTTGGCGGTGCTCGGCGTTGCGGTCGCGTTGGTGACGAGCGAACGTGGGGCGGCCACCACGATTCAGGCGAGCACGCAACGTCCACTTCCGTCCGAGGCTCCGTCCATCGCTCGACCGGTCCCGCCGTCGGCGAGCGACCGCCGAACCGTCGAACCTGATCCACCGACGGTGCCCTCGACCGACGCAAAGGTGGGTGCGGGACCTTCGGAAGACGCAGATCCATCTGCTGAAGCCGGGGCCACCGAGCAAGCCGAAAAGGCGGACGACGGGGATCGCTCGCCGTCGCGTTCCGGCCGAACGCCGATTCGACGCGCGACCCGATCGACGGGCGAAAGTTCAGACTCCAAGGCCGCCGCACCAACGGCCGAAGACTCCCTCGATGGGCTTCCGTTGCTCGATAAGCCCAGCGAATCTCCGCCCAAGGAAGCTTCCGAACCTGCGCCTGCTCCGAAGCCAAGCTCGGCCAAGGAATTGGACGTCGATTGCATCTTGAACCCGAGCTCGTGCAAGTCGACCGCGGGTCCGGCCACCACGAAGCCAGCCAAAGCGCCTCCCAAGAAGGAGCCGGAGGCCAACCTTCCTGAGAAGCTGACCAGCGAGGACATCAAAGAAGGCGTCGCGTCGGTGAAGGACACCGCGAAAGCTTGCGGAGCCAAGCACGGGGCGCCTCCAGACACCAAGGTCCAAGTGAAGCTGTCCATTTCCGGGCAAACGGGAACGGTGAGCTCGGCGTCGGCACAACCGCCTCACACTGGCACACCGCTTGGAAACTGCGTGGCCGCGGCACTCAAGAAGGCGAAGTTCAAGAAGTTCTCCAAGGAATCGATCGGAGCCGTCTATCCCGTTCGCATGTAGCTAACGCCCTGCATCTTCAGGGTCGGTCGCTTCGAGAGGATCTTCTTCGCCGAGAGGGGGGTCCTCTTTCTCTTTTGGAGGAGGAGGAGGTGGCGGCGCGGGTCCGCCTCGTTCCGTCTTGACCTTCGCGGCAATGCCTTCGAGCAACGAAAAGGGCAGATGGGTGGCTCCTCCCTCGGTGCTGACCTGGACCTGAGCACTTGGTCGACCCGAAACATCTTCTTTCTCGATAAACTCGACGCTGCCTCGAGCAACGCGGTCTACGCCGACGGGGAATTCGAAGAGAATGAAACCGCCTTCTCGGTCTCGGTCGACGACCGCAAACCCACGGTCGACCCTCAGGTAACGAAGGGTTGCGGGCCAGATCTGGTCCACCGGATAGGGCAGGACTCTCGTTCGAGTCACGCGGGCGTTCGCGGTCGCCATGCTCGCAGCGGCGTGGTCTTGAAGTGAAAACAGTGCAGTCGTCAGCGCGATGCGAAGGACCATCGTGCTGGGCGCGCACCAAAGTTTGGAGGGTCGCATCGGCGCAGCGACGATATTTGGACCCTAGCCATCGGCCCAAAAAATCAGCTACTCTGAACACCACAGTTTCACGGATGGTGTCCAATTCCGTGCAGCCGTCCTTCGTCGTTGGGGTGTAGTCTCAAACCTGGCGGTCAGGGGCGAACGTTCGGCTGAATGCGGACTCTCTCTTCGCCCCCAATTGGGGCTGGAAGTCGTTGTCCCGTGAGTTGGGGAACTCTCGGGGTCCCTCGTCGTGAAACCTGGAAGGAACGTTGTCGATGAATTCGTCCGAGAACTCAGCCCTCGTCGCACTGTCGGAGCTCAAAAATCTGGAGGCCGATCGGGTCGCCCGTGAAGAGGAAGAGCGCCGGGCCGCGGTGGAAGCCGAACGTCGTGCTCGCGAGGCGGCGGAACAGGCCGCCCGCGCGGAGTTCGAGCGCCGTGCTCGCGAAGAGTCCGAACGTCTCGCTCGTGAGCTTGCCGAGCGCGAGAGTCGAGAACGTGAAGAGCGGATTCGGGTGCAAGAAGCAGAAGCTCGGGCTCGTGCGCAGCAGGAAGCGCGCCTACGCGAGGAGCAAATGCGCATCGACCTTCAAATGCGCATGGCAGAGCGTCAGGCGAAGCCGAAGTGGCCGATGATCGTTGTTCCCGCGCTGGCCTTGGGGGTCGCGGTCGTAGGGTTCGTGGCATGGAGCGGCCACCGACGTGCGCTCGAGCAGGCCGATCTCGCCGCACAGCAGACGCAGTTGCTGGCTCAGCAGGCTGAACGCGACGCGGCCGAAAAGGAGCGTCAACGCCTGCAGATCGAGGAACAGAACCAACAGCTCGCCCTCATCACCCGCGAAATGGAAAACCTGCGCAACGAGCAAAAACGATTGGAAGACAACCGATCGGAGCTCGATCAACGATTGGCCGAAGCGGCCAACGACGAAGAGCGCAACAAGCTGACGGCGGAGAAGCGGCGGCTCGACGAGCAGATCCAGGCCAACGCCGATCGACAGAAGTCCGCGTCGTCGCGTCCGCGACGGGCGCGCAATGCTCCCAACCGGGAGGCTTCGGGCGGTTCGGCTCCCGCGGATGAACCAGCCTCGAAACCCAAAACCCCGGTCACCGAAGGTCGAAAAGACAAAGTGAGCTTGGGTGGCGGGGATGATCCGCTGAACGGACTCTAGGGCATCCGAAAGGGCGCCTTCGTTTGGTCCGCCTTGTCGACGGGCCAAACGAGTATTCGAGACTGAGCGATCCGTGCCCTACCTTCGGATCGTTTACCCGCGTCGTGAATTCTCCTGGGTTGTCGATGGTTGCCGTATCACGGCAACCGTGATACCCAATGCGACCCCCGGCCTGGTCGCCAAGTGGTAAGGCAGAGCTCTGCAAAAGCTCCACCGCCGGTTCGATTCCGGCCCAGGCCTCTACGCATGACTTCTCTCGACGGTTCGACCGCTTCAGGTGGGACGCGCACTGGGAAGTAGACGCGCGGAGCAACTTGTATCCAGCACCTTCGCACGAGCCTGCACGACCACGTCGGCATGACTCACGCGGCCTGGCGGGGCCCGCCTTTGTTCGGAGTTGAAAACTCCGGTCTTAGGTGCAGGCGTCCCTTCCACGGGATCAAAACGGGCTGAGTTCGGTGGTTTCGCCCGTTGCCGAGCGCGGCTCGGCTTGAGAACTCAGCTGCGCCGACACGGGTGAGCGCGCCTGGCTCGGAACATCGCCCCACTCGAGATACGAGAGGGCCATATCGTATTCGAGAAAGCCCATCATCTCGGTGCTGAGCACCTTTTGCATCATCGACTTGCCGCCCTCGAGATCGCCGGATCCCCAGCGCTTCAAGCCCTCGTAGAAAAACGCTTCCGCTCGTTCGCCCCGGTTCTGGGCACGGGCGATGAGGGTTTCGAAGGAGAGTTCGCCCAAAGCGTGCTGGGCCAGTAACTGCCCCCAGCTGTGGCCGCTATAGCTCACGAGAAAACGCTGGGCTTCGGCGTCCGGGGGCAATCCCTGACACACGGCGAGCTGCTTCATCCACAGGCTGAAATAGAGCTTCAGGCTGCTCGAGATGCCGTTCTGGGCCATCGCGCGACGAAAGATCGAGCGCGCTTGCGCATGGTAGCCGTATTCGACCACGTACCTGAGCGGGTCGGCATAGGTTTTGACGTTCGCTGGGGCGAGCTCGCTCGCACGGCCAAAGTCATCCATGGCGAGGTCCACCTCACCGAGCAGAAACAGGAGTTTTCCGCGCTCGATATAGCGATTCGCCCGGGAATTGGCCGCCGTACCGGAGCGAGCGAGCAGGTCGTTCGTGTGGCGCAACGCCATGCGGATGTGAGCACTCGAGCCTGCCGCGTCACCTTGTCGTGCCGCGATTTCTCCGAGCTGGAACCGAGCCCGCGCCTCCCACTGCAACCGCGTCACTTCGCTCTCGTAGGCGAGATTCGCAAGGTTTTCATACCGTTCGCGAGCTTGGGAGAGATTCGAGCGTTTGAGCGCAATCGTTCCTAGAAGATCGATCGAATTGGGGACGGGCTCGATGCCGAGACTACGCTCGAGGAGTGATTCGGCGCGAGCGACCTCGCCCGCTTGGTAGAGCCCCTCGGCGACCGTGTAGAACGCCTGAGGTAGGCCGGGCTGGATCGGACGATCGGCCCAAAGTTCGATCGCACGTGCGTGCAATCGTTCCAGTGCGCGCAGGTGTGCTTCCGCGGCAAGGGGATCGTCCTCCGCGAGGCGCAGCAAAACTCCCTGCTCGACCTCGGCGAGGAGCTGCCAGGCCTCGAACAGATCTTCCTTGAGCTCAAGGGTTTGGCGGAGATGAACCGTTGCGGCTTGGATGAGACCCGCCGTATGGAGGGCTCGAGCTCGAGTCAAATGGGCGTAGGGATCGTTTGGAAAGTCATGCACTGCGCGTCGCGAAAGGTTGTCGACGATCCCCCAACCCTGGGTGGTGAACGTCGGGTTGCTATCGCTCCCACCGTCGGGGGTGAACTGCTCAGCGAGCGACAGCAATGGAAGCGCGCTTCGGCGAGATTTCAACGCTTCGGCCACGTCTCGCCGTTGTCGCTCCGTTTCGAGGGTGGACGGAACCCGCTCCGTCGATGCGATCGCACCCTCGAGATCGTCGGCCCGCAGATAGGCACGGAGGAGGTGGTAACCGGTGCTTTCCATGCGCCAGCGCAGCGTCGGGTCGTCGCCATGGCCACGCTTCCGCGCTTGTCGAGCGACCTCGTAGCGAGCCACGTAGAGATCCGCCAACCGCCCCGTCACGAATGGGGACGGAAATACCGAAGCCACTTGTTCGAGCGCCCCCCCGAGTTGTTCGAAGCGTCGAAGTGGGTCGGCCGCAAACGGATCGTTCTCGATCATCCACCCCTCCAGTAGCTTCCAGTCCTCGAGCGCACGGGAACGCGCGGGCTCGTCTCCGAACCGCTGCTCGATCGCCAATGCGAGCATTGCAGGCTGTTCGTCTCCTCGCTTTGCGACGCGTCGGTACACGGCGCGGGCTCGTTCCGCGAGCGCCACGAATTCGGGCCGCGTCCGGAGCTCTGCCGGCGTGTACAAGGAAATGCTGTAGCGCAGCGCCGTGACGGCCTCGTCGTCGTCGGATTCCGCGAGGCGCTCGTCCAAATACTCGAGCAAGAAGGCGAACAGGGCTCGCAGGTGATCCTCACGCCCGCGATCTTCCGGATCCATCAGGACGAGTTGATTGTAGGCCGCTTCGAAGGCGTCGAGATTCGAGACCTCGGTGGTGATCCGAGGGGTTTCCGTCGGATCGCGTCGCGATGCGCCGCAGGCTGGTAGCGCGGCTGCAACGGCGAGATTCACCAGCAACAAGGCTCGGCGAGGAGACACCGGGTCAGTGTAGCAGTGGCGCCACCCTATTCGAGCACGCGAGCCCCGTCGGACCAACCGAGCGTCAACGACAACGTATGGGTGAGGCCGAGGTAATGGCCTGCATTGGTCGATCGCGCTCGACCTTCCAAGACCGCGTCCCCCCCGTCCCCGTTGAGGTCGCCCGAAGAGGCGGCAAAAGCGGTTGCCGCGATGGGGTCATAGAGCGCCTGGCCGGGCGTCACGTCGCGCGGCGTCGACAGATCGAAGGCATAGCCGGGTGAAATGAGGATACCGGTTCGGCGATCGCGAAACCGCGTACCCGCCGACAAACCGACCCGCCAGCCTTCGCCAATGGCCGAGGTTTGGGCTCCGTGGCGAACCGAAGGACTCGAGACTTGGGCACCGACGAGCACTGCAAGATTGGACCGGATGCGGTAAGCGGCGTAGGCGTCGATGCCGAAGATGTCCGTGAATCCACGATAGCGCTTGATCTCGGCAGGAACGACTGCCGCGCGATCGAGTCCGACGATGCGGAGGGTCTGAACGTCCCGGTCGTTGCAGTGCCCCGGATGGGTTCCTCCAGGACACAAGTCGATCCAGTACAAGTTCGTGTCGACGCGCCATGAACGATTGCGGCCGAGTTGAAACGACGAACCGATGGCGACTTCTTGGGGGAGCCTGAACGTGAGCGTAGCTTCGACGAGATCCGCGTTGTCGCAGGGCGGAACCCCGCTCTGCACCGCCTGACCGGAATCGATCACGGGTCGGCAGACCACGGACACGCCGCTCAAGCGGATCTCGCCCCGGTGGGCGAGGGGAGCCGAGCGATATCGTGCGCCCAACGTGATGCGGTCGCGTCGCAGCTCGAACGCGACCCCGACGGTGATCGCTGCGTCGAAGGCTGACACGCCGCCGTCGTCCGGAAGCCAATGCGCCCATCCTTTGAAACCCACCCGTTCGGCACAAAGAGGGTCCTCCTTGCTGGTGCAGTCGACGGCGGGCGTCAGATCGCTGAATGGTTGCAACTCACTGTCGTTGTCGAAGGCAAAGCGCTCCCGCGCGCGAGGGAAGTGCACCGCGAGACCAAGCTGGAACCTGCCTCGATTGATTGCGAGCGCGGCCGTGAGATCCTGGCGGCTCGATACGGCACCCCCGGTCGGCGCGCACCGGCCGAGGGTCGGATCCAGACAAGAGGTTCCCGAGTCGGCCAGGTGATATCCAAGTGTGTCGCTGCCTTTGAATCGCAGCTGACTCGACAGATCGTAGTAGCCGACCCCGAACGCAACCGGATCGAAATAGACGGAAGCTCCAGTGAAGAACGCGAACTTCGGGTTGAACACGGAGACCGGGCTCGAGAGCGAATTCACTGGTCCTCCGGTGAGTGGATCGATCCGATATCGCTGAACGCGGAGCTGTTCGATGCCGCCGGTCACCGACACTTGAATCGCCGAGGCCTGGAGGGCGCCCAACATTGCCGGATTGTGATGCAGCGCCGAAACCGCGCGGCTCGCAGGGCCTTGGGGTTCGACCCCGCTCATCCGGAGTGCCTGAGCGGGTACCTCGGCTCGAGCGGTGAGAGGGATTGCCGAGAGCGCGATCCCCACTGCACCCAAGAACAGCATTTGGATGGTCGGCACCTGGGTATGCCCCGTCCCAACGCCGAGAATCGACGCGCGAACAGAGGATTTGGTCGCGGAGTTGACCGGGTCCATCACCGCGCCCTAGGATGCACCCATTCCGCCGCCACGTTCGACCACGAACGGTATGAGACCGGCCTACCGGGAATCCAAGCAGAGCGCGATGAGCAAATCGCTGCGCCAGTTCACTTGCAGAGACGACCTCTGGGCCCGCGTGGAAGCGCTCGCCGAAAGGCGCAGCATTTCTGCCGACGATGTGGTTCAGGCAGCGTTGGTCCAACTGTTCACCCGCAAAAAGGGACCGTCGACGGGTAAGCCCACGACCGCCCCTTCGCCACAAGTGGCCGCTCCGCCTCAGGTGAGCAACTCGACGCCCCACGTGCGAGCTGCAACACACCCGAGCGGAACGAGTGGAACTCCGCCACCGATGCCGGCGGTCTCACGACCCGCCCAGCAGACCCAAGCTGCGGCGCGGCCCCAAAATCACACCGAGCCCAACCTGGGGACCTCACCGGGGACTCAGCCGCTCTACCTCTTCTTCGAGGGGCAGGTCTACGAAGTCGACCAGGACCAATTCGTGATCGGTCGTGGCTCGAAGTACTCGGACTTGGCGATCAAGGACGCCAACATCTCGCGACGCCATTGCGCGATCGTTCGGCGCAACGGGCAGTACTTCATCAAGGACCTCGAGAGTACGAACGGGGTCGAGTTCAATGGTCAGCGCGTCGACAACCATCTGATCCAAGAGGGGACCAGCTATCGGTTGTGCGACCACGAGATCCGGTTCTCGTTCGTGCCGCCGTCCTAGGGAGCGACCGTCGCCGGTGGACGGGGGCGATTCCAAGGCATGGGATCAACTTCGCGCTAGGTTGCGTGAAGCTGCGTCCGATTCATTTGCAGGGGTCTGCGAAGCTGCGCTCGGCGATGACTTGCGACGCTTGATCCAAGCGTTCGGCGAACATGGAGCGGAAGATCTCCGCCGTTTCGGTGCGGCGCTCGAAACCTTCGATCGGCAAGGTCGGCAGGAACGGAGCGTCCTCGTCGCTCGGGGCCTCCGACTATGCGCCGCTGCGGCGCCCGTTCGCGCTCCTGAACCCAAACCGCGAACCGGAAAATTGAGCGGCCGGGTCACCGTGGCACCGCTCGTGGCGGACTCCATCGTGGAGCGCATCGAGCCGTCGCCCGCCGTCGACGTTTTGCGTGGGGTCGGGCCGACGACCGCTGCGAAATTGCGCGCGCATGGTCTGCAGACCGTGCTCGATCTCGCGTACTGGATTCCGAGCGGCTACCAGGATCGCCGGCAACGCAAACCGATCGGTGAGATCGAAGAAGGGCAGCTCGCTGTGCTCGACGCGACCCTTGGATCGGTCCGTCAAGGGTTCGCCAATGGACGCTTCATGGCCACGATCCAGCTCCGCGCGGACGATGGCCTCGGCGGGACGGTTCCGGTCACGGCCCGATGGTTCCATCGGGTCGGTGGATTGAACCGATGGACTCAAGGCGGTCGGGTCGTTGCGGTTGGACAACTCAAACGGTGGAACGGCGAGCTGACGATGGCCCATCCGGAGTTGCGAGCGCCCGACGAACCGGGACCTGCGATCGCGGTGCGGTACCCGGTCGTCGACGGGGTTGCGCCGGGTCTGCTTGCGCGTGCGATCGCTGCGGCGGTTGCGATGTTGCCGGACCCAAAGAGCGGGTTCGTCGATGCGCTGCCAGCTGCGATCGCGGAGCAACACGGTCTCCCATCGCTGCTCGAGGCGCTCACCCGCCTTCACGCCCCGGCCGAGGACGTCGATCCGAGCGTGGTCGATGGGTTGGATCGAGCCTCTTCGGTCTGGCATCGGCGTCTCGCCTTCGATGAGTTTTTCTTCTTTCAGTTGGCCCTCCTGCTCGATCGCGCGCGGACGCGCGCCGAACCCGCGAGCCTCACCTTGGGCGCCGATGCGTTCGATCCGGAGGTTCTACGGGCGTGCCTGCCGTTCGAGCCGACCGCCGCGCAGTGGCGTGTCCTTGGCGAGATCGAACGCGACATGGCCGACGGCTCGCCGATGTTGCGGTTGCTGCAGGGCGATGTGGGCTCCGGCAAGACGGCCGTTGCGTTTGGGGCCGCTCTCGCGACGTTTCGAGCGGGTGGCCAAGTGGCCTTGATGGCCCCCACCGAGATCCTTGCGGAGCAGCACCTGCGAACCCTGACGCCGTGGTGCGAGCGCGCCGGTCTGCGTGTGGCCTTGCTCACGGGCGCCGCGACCCGGGGATCGCGTGCGAGCCTGCTCGCGCTGCTCGAGGCTCGTCAGATCGATGTCCTCGTTGGAACCCATGCACTCCTCACCGACGACGTTCGGTTTGCCGCGCTTGGGCTCGTCGTCATCGACGAACAGCACCGATTCGGAGTCGAGCAGCGAGCGATCCTGCGCCGGAAGGGGGGTGGGCCACATCTCCTCGTGATGACCGCGACCCCGATCCCTCGAACGGTTGCGCTTTGTGCCTACGGACAACTCGAGGTGTCGATCATCGACGAGCTTCCGCCCGGTCGCTCGGCTCCGCAGACGCATCTGCTGACCGGATCGAAGGGGCTGGAGAAAGTCCGCGCGGGTGTGGCCAAACGGGTCGCAGCAGGGGATCGCGCGTTCGTCGTGTGCCCGCTCGTGGAAGCGAGCGAACACCTCGAGGTCAGCGATGTGGAAGCGACCGCAGCCGCGCTGCGAGCCCTGATGCCGGAACGTAAGATCGCCGTGATTCATGGGCGAATGACGAGCAGAGACAAAGACGCGGTGATGAGCGGCTTTCGCCGTGGGGAGTCCGACGTGTTGGTGGCAACCACGGTCATCGAAGTCGGGGTCGACGTTCCGGAGGCGCGCCTCATGGTCATCGAACACGCGGAGAGGTTCGGATTGGCGCAGCTGCATCAGCTCCGCGGTCGGGTCGGTCGTGGTGGTGGGCAGTCGTGGTGCTTGCTTCACACTGGGGCGCGCAAGGACTCGGAGGCGGCCCGCCGCCTCGCAATCTTGACCGAAACGGGCGATGGCTTCGTGATCGCGGAGCGAGATCTGGAGCTGCGTGGGCCCGGTGAGGTGTTCGGGACTCGGCAGGCGGGTGCTCCGCGGCTCCGATTCTCGGGGTTCGCTGGTGAAGGCACACGGTTGCTCGTTTCTGCCCGAGAGGCCGCCGATAGCTTGTTGCAAAAGGATTCGACGCTCGAACACCATGCCCTCGTTCGGGCCGAACTGAACCGACGCCGAGTCGCGGACGCCGTGGTGGTCACCGATGCCGGGTGACGAGTCGCGGTAGGTCGAGTATTCCTATCTGCTCACCCGATGGTGGACCGCGAGCTTTGCCACTGCATGGGCGTCACGGAGCGGGAGGTTCGCCTCGCGATCCGGGCCGGTGCTCGATCGGTCGACGAAGTCGGTGAGCAATGTGAGGCGGGGACTGGATGCGGCAGCTGTCGGGGAGGGATCCAGCTCCTCCTGCAGCAAGAAGAACGTCGGGCGTCCCGTCGGCCGATTCCGGATGCGATCGTGCAACAGCTCGCCTTGTTCGAGACGCGGATCCGTCGTGGCCTCGGTCGTCGATAATCTCTGACGCCCACTGCGCCTAGTACCCTCCGCCAGGGTCGAGGTCCGCGTGCAGCCTCGAACCCGTTCGGGCCTTCGGTGATGGAGAGCGGGCTCCCGCCCACCCAGAAGCGGAACCCTTCGGGACAGGACCGAGGGACACACCGCGCTGATACAACTCCGCTTCCGATGTTGGTCCTGCAGAAATTTGGGGGATCGTCGGTCGCCGACCTCGACCGGATCCGAGCTTGCGCCCGGCGGTGCCGTGCCACCGCGCTGGAGGGCCACGAGGTCGTCGTCGTGGTGTCCGCGATGAAGGGGCAGACCGATCACTTGATCGGGCTCGCCAATGCACTCGTGACCCCGGCGACGGCGGGCCCGGGTGCGAGTCACGGACCCTACGTCGAACCGGCTTTACGATCGCCCGCGTACGACCGCGAGCTCGATCAGCTGGTCGCAACTGGGGAGACCGTCAGCGCGGCATTACTCGCGATAGCGATCGGAAACGAAGGAGGGACCGCGATCTCGCTCGCTGCGCCTCAGCTCGGGCTGCAAACGGACGCACGGCATACCGCGGCTCGCATCGTCCAGATCGATGTGGCTCGGATCCGACGCGAACTCGGGGCGGGCCAGATCGTCGTGTGCACTGGATTCCAAGGCGTCGACGAGCACGGCAACATCACGACTTTGGGTCGGGGTGGGTCCGATACTTCGGCTGTGGCCCTCGCGGCGGCACTCGGAGCCGACGTCTGCGAGATCTTGACCGACGTCGATGGCGTCTACACGACGGACCCCAAGGTCGTGCCGAAAGCCCAAAAGGTCGATCGCATCGCCTATGATGAAATGCTCGAGCTCGCGAGTCTCGGGGCGAAGGTGCTTCAGATTCGCAGTGTCGTGTTCGCCCAGCGTTATCGCGTTCGCGTGCACGTCCGATCGAGCCTCAACGAACGAGAAGGGACCTGGATCGTGCCGGCCGAAGAATCCATCATGGAGTCCATTGGAGTGCGAGGTATTGCCCTCGACAAGAGCGAGGCCAAAGTCACCCTCGTGCGCGTCCCCGATGTTCCGGGCGTCATCGCGGCGGTATTTGGGGCGTTGGGGCGAGCCGGGGTGATCGTCGACATGATCATCCAGAACGCGAGCCGCGATGGCCGGACCGACATCACGTTCACCCTGCCTGGTGGTGAACTCGAACGCGCGGTCGAAGTGATCGGAACGCTCACGTTCGCGGGCGAGCCGGTGCGGGTCGAGACCGAACGGGGGATCGCGAAGATCTCGATCGTCGGGTTGGGGTTGCGTTCGTACGCCGACGTCACGGGGAGGGTGTTCGAGATCCTCGCCAACGCGGGGATCAACGTGCAGATGGTGTCGAACTCCGAGATCAAGATGTCCATCGTCGTCGAGATCGCGGATGGAGAGCCGGCCGTGCGGGCCCTGCATCGCGGACTTGGCTTGGACTCCCCGGACTGACCGTGCGGGGGCGTTGGTCCCTGCCGATCACGGCCGTCGTGATCGGAGTGAGCGCGCTCGTGCCTTTCCTCTACGACCGAGATTCGGTAGGTCGGCGGCGAGGTGCGTGGATGGCTTGTTCACGCGCGATCATCGTAGATGGTGGGCTTCGCTGCGATGCGGAAGTACCAACCTACCCGAGTGCGCTGTGTGGTCCCGGGATGGCCGAGGGCTCCGAGCCAATCTTGGGCGGCGACGAGTTCGACACTCGTCGCTTGTGTGCGCACCCGGTTGCGCAGCGTGGGGAAGACGGCGGTTGGAGACGGATGCCCAACGAGATGTTGCGCGAACTCGAGCAACCGGTCCCGATCAACTCCGCGTCCATCGAGGAGTTGCAAAGCTTGACCGGTGTAGGTCCCAAGCTTGCTGAGCGGATCGTGGCTACACGTCCATTCGCGGCCCCCGAGGACTTGCTCACGGTCAAGGGTATCGGCGAGAAGACGCTCGATCGGATCCGTCACCGCATCGTCGTCGATGGGAGGCCGCAGGCCGAAGCGGCGAAGTGACGCGCGGCGAGATTCTGCGGCCGTCGAGCTGGTCGACTCGGCATCGTGCGATGCCGCAGGTCAGCGACCAAAGTGACGAAGCGAGCCCGAATAAGGGACCGACCCGATGAGCGCCTCGAGGGCGGCGCGGGTCTTGGGCGCGGACGCAGTGAGCACCTCGGGGCCACGTTCGGTGACGAGAACATCGTCTTCGATCCGGATCCCGAGGCCGCGAAACGCGGGCGGGGCTTGCTCGTCGTCATGTGCGACGTAGAGGCCGGGCTCGACGGTCAACACATAGCCGGGAGCGAGCGGTCGGGGCTGCCCGTCCGCACAATACCAGCCTACGTCATGCACATCGGCACCGAGCCAATGGCTGGTTCGGTGCATGTAGTACCGCTTGTAGCTTTCCTCCTCGAGGATCCGATCGCGTTCTCCGGTGAGCAAACCAAGGTCGAGCAGACCCTCGACGAGGTGTTCGACCGCGGTGCGGTGGATCGCGTCGACGTTGCTGCCGGGAAAGACTTTGGCGATGGCCGCTTCGTTGGCCCGCAGGACGACGTCGTAGAGTTCCGCTTGCGCAGGGGCAAATCGACCCGAAGCCGGGAATGTTCGCGTCAGATCCCCAGTGAACAGATCCCACTCGGCACCGGCGTCGAGCAGCACGAGATCGCCGTCGCGGATGAGCCCGTCGTTGTCGACATAGTGAAGTACGGTGGCATTGGCACCGGCCCCGACGATGCTGCCGTAGCCCGAGCCGCCGGCGCCCCGGCGGCGAAATGCGGATTCCACGATCGCTTCGACTTCGAACTCGTGCATGCCCGGCCGAAGAGTGGCCATCGCCTCGAGGTGACCTGCGACGGTGATGTCCACCGCGCGTCGTAGGCTCTGCATCGCCGCCTCGTCCTTGACCATCCTGTCTTCGCCCACGACCGCACGAGCATCGACGAGAACGGTGGGTGGTGCGGCTCCGTAGCGGTTGCGCTTGTGCAAGGCCTCGAGCGCGCGATGGATCCGCCGCTCGAAACTCGGGTAGCGCCCGATCGATGTGATGATTCGCGTGGCGCCATCGAGCAGCGTCGGTAGCTTGGCGTCGAGCTCGGCGAGCGGATGGGCCGCGTCGGCTCCGAATCGCTCCCGAGCCCCGTCGGGGCCCACGCGACGTCCACTCCAAATCTCGGCATCGTTATCGCGTTCGCGCACGAACAACGTGAGGGGTTCGTCGTGCTCGGGTCGATACACCATGACGCCTCCGGGTTCGGACAACCCCGTGAGGTAGTAGAAGTCGCTGTCGGGTCGAAACCGATAGCGCGTCTCGCTCGAACGGGATTTCTCCTCGCCACAGAACAACACGAGTACGGCGCCATCGAGTGCGAGACGTTCGCGGCGTTCGGCACAGACGTACGCATTCGGACGAGGATGAAGCCCACCTGCAGCCCCCGAAACGCGGGCAAACCGAAGATCGGGAACGTCATGGTGCTGGTTCACGTGAGCACATTGTCATCTGCTCGTCATGAGGTCACAAGCGTTGCGGCCTCGAGCCACGCATCGTCCCAAAAGCGCGCTTGAGCCCGGGCCACTTCGGCTCGATGCGTTCAACGTGGACAATGCCGATTCGAACGCGATGACCTGGCAGGACTCTTGGGTTTTGGAGACGCCGCCGCGGTTCGTCTTGCCGCTGGCCGGGCCCTACGGAGCCCTGCTCATCGTCGCGATCGCCTTCCTCTCTTTGAGCTGAATCTTTGAACCCTCACGCGCCGAGCGGTGATTGCGCAGCCGAGTTCCTACAACTCCGTTTGCGTCCCTTCATCGCCTGCGGGATCTTGCGCCGACATGTCCCCACGCGCTCGAACGAGTCGCCTCATCCACGACGTCCAGCAAGTCGTCGGGGCCTACGTCCCGAAGAACGAGCAAACGGACAGACTTCAGCTCGCGGCTCTCGCCAAAGAAGTCCTCGCGTCGATCGATATTCGTGATCTTCGAGCCACGCCGATCGACGCCTTTGTCGGAGAGCTCGAAGAGCTCCTCGCGGTGATCGACTCGCGTCGGCGCGAAGAGGTCAACGTGGATGTCCGGTTCCACGACGAAGGGCAGACCGCGATCATCCAGACCTGCGTCGAGGATCAACCATTTCTCGTCTCGACGATTCGCGCGGCCTTGGCCGCGGAAGGCTACGAGGTCGTTTCATTCGTCAACGCAATCGTTCGGGTTCGTCGGAACCCATCCGGGCGGATCCTATCGCTCGGGGCGGGATCACCCGAATCCGTCATTCGGGTCGAAGCCACACACCGTGGGCCGGATGGGGTGCCTGCAGCGGCCTTGCGGGATCGGATCGCGTTGCGCCTCGATGCCGTGCAAGCGATGGTCCGCGACTTCGGAGCGATGAAGGAAACGATCGTCGGGGCGGCCGATGGGTACTTTGCCGCCGCGACCGGACATTCCGGGCCCATGGCGACGGTCTTGCGCGAAACCGAAGAGCTGCTGCGTTGGCTGTGCGACGACAACTGTGTCCTGCTCGCCGTCGAGGCGTACGATCGCGAAGCACGGAACACCGCGGCGCTGGGCCTTGGACGCGTGCTCGCTCCGCTCGGGCTCGATCCAGAAGCGATCGCTGCTTCCGCTCGTGGCGAAGGCAAGCTCGCACGCTTCGATCGCAGCGCGGACGAATCGATGGTTCACCGCGCCGGCAAACCGGGACGGTTTTTGGTCACGCGGTTCGGCTCCGACGGGGAGCCTCACGGCTGCATCGTCGTCCACCTCCTGTTCACGTATCAGGCGCTACACACTCCCCGTGAACAGGTACCGGTCATCCGGATGGCGCTCCGCGAAATGCTTGCGGATCGCAAGGTCGTTCGCAACAGCGACCGCGGTCGACATATTGCGAACGCATTCAACTCACTCCCGCTCGAGTACTTGTTCAGTCAAGATCGAGAGAGCGTTTGGGAACTGACCGACCGGATCTTGCGGGCGGAAGTCGAAGGCGGCAGCGATGTTCACATCCGGGTGGGCGAGGGTTCCCGGTTTGCGTTCGTGGTCATCGCATTGCCGCGCCGCCAGTTCAGTGAAGAGCTGCGGATGCAGGTTCAAGGCGTTGTATTGGCGGCACTCGGGGCCACCTACGCCGATTATGGCGTCTACATCGATCGCGACGACAACGCGGTTATCCATTTCTATGTCACCGGAGCGGGCCAACTGCGCACCGTCGACACCGAGGGGCTACGCCAGGAAGTCCTCGGCCTGGCGCGCAGCTGGCAGGAGCGGTTGGAAGCCGCCATCGACACGATCGCCGAAGGTGCGCGGATCTCCGAGCTCGCGTCGATCTACGAGGATGCGTTCGACGACGAGCATCGCCGCAGATGCTCGATCGAGCGGATCGCCGCCGACATCGTTTGCCTCGAAAAGATCCGAGGTGGGGCCGATCTCGACTGCGACCTGTATGTATCGGAATTCGGCGATCATCCGGGGACCCTCAACCTCCGACTGTTCGCTCGCAAGGCACTCTCGCTCAGCGAAGAGCTGCCCGTCATCGCGAACTTCGGATTCGTCCTGATCGATCAGTACTCACGGGACGTGAGCTTGCCTCGCTTGAGTCCCATCGACATGGACAACTTTCGGTTGGATGTGCGGCCCGATCGGATTGGTCACGTCATGGGTCGTCGCCAGGAAATTCTCCACGCCCTGCGGGAGGTGTTCGGACGACGAGCGGGCGACGATGATCTCAATCGATTGATCGTGAACTCGAGCCTCGGCATCAGCGAGGTCGACATTCTGCGGGCCTATGTCGCCTACCTCGGGCAGCTCGGGTTGCCGTTCGGTGCTCCGGCCATTCGCTCGGCCTTGGTCGAGTACGCCTCGGTGGCCGAGGCGATGATCGCTTGGCTCGCTGCGCGATTCGATCCGAAAACGGCGAACCCGAGTTTGGTCGAGTCGAGCGAGGCATTGCTTGCCCGCGAGCTAAGGGCCGTGACCGATTACACCGCTGACCGGGTGCTCGCGGCAGTGGCTTCGGCGATTCGAGCGACGCGACGCACCAATGCCTTTCGGATCGATCGTGATCCTCGCGATCCGCTCGCGTTCAAACTCGCGTCGGCCGAACTCGCGTTCGTCCCCGCGCCCAAGCCGTTTCGCGAGATTTGGATCCACCACGCCGATTTCGAGGGGGTTCACCTTCGCGGTGGACCGGTCGCCCGAGGTGGGATTCGTTTCTCGGATCGCCCGGAGGACTTTCGCACCGAGATCCACGGCCTCATGGCCACGCAGATGGTCAAGAATGTCCTCATCGTCCCGGTGGGGGCGAAAGGTGGGTTCGTGCTCCGCGACCCGCCGAAGGATCGGGTCGAGCTCCGCCGCGCCGGGGATCGCGTGTATGCGCTGTTCGTGAGCGCCCTGCTCGGGTTGACCGACAACGTCGTCGGCGGACAACCGATGCATCCCGAAGGGATCGTGCCGTTTCTCGAAGGGTTCGATCCGTATCTCGTGGTCGCTGCCGACAAGGGGACCGCCCACCTCTCCGATACCGCCAATGCCATGAGTGCACGGTTTGGCCATTGGCTCGACGACGCGTTCGCCTCGGGCGGTTCGAACGGGTACGACCACAAACAAACCGGGATCACGGCTCGCGGTGCCTGGGAGGTATCCAAGCGTAGCTTCCGGGAGCTCGGCATCGACCCCGAGACGGACGTCATCACGGCCGTCGGAGTCGGCGACATGAGTGGCGACGTCTTCGGCAATGGTTTGTTGCGCAGCCGAACCGTCAAGCTCGTTGCTGCGTTCAATCACGTGCACATCTTCGTCGATCCCAATCCCGATCCCGAAGCGAGCTATCGCGAACGCAAGCGGTTGTTCGAGATGCCGGGTTCGGCATGGACCGACTACGATCCTGCGGTGTTGTCCTCGGGGGGTGGAGTCTACGTCCGACAGGCCAAAGACGTCCCGCTCAGCCCGCAAGCACGAGCGCTGCTCGGCTTCATGCCGGAGCAGCATCTCCGCGGCGAAGATGTCATTCGGGCGATCTTGCGGGCTCGAGTGGATCTCATATGGATGGGAGGAATCGGAACCTACGTCAAAGCCAAGAGCGAAGGTCATGGCGAGGTGGGTGACAAGACCAACGACGCGGTGCGAGTCGACGCCGAGTTGCTCCGTTGTCGGGTTCTCGCCGAAGGGGCCAATCTCTCGATCACCGATCGCGGTCGCGTCGAGTATGCGCGTCGTGGCGGGCAGAACTACAACGCGTTCCTCGACAACTCGGGCGGGGTCGATACTTCGGACCACGAGGTCAACATCAAAATTCTGTTTGCACCGCTGCTCGCTCGAAAGGTGGTTTCGCGGGAGGAACGCAATCGATCATTGGTCGCGTGCGAGCCCGAGGTGGTCGAGATGGTGCTCGACAACAATCGTACGCAGAGCCGCATGGTTTCGTTCGATGTTCGTCGCTCGGCCGCGAACGTGCACCGCTACTCGCGAGCGATTCGATACTTGGTCGACCGGGTGCCGTTCGAGCCTCAGGCGTTCGCCATGCCCACGGACGAGGAACTCCAGATCCGGGGAAACTCCGCGCTCGGCCTCTACAAGCCCGAAGCTGCAGTGCTCGGAGCTCACGCCAAGATGCTCGCGTATCGCGAATTGCTCGAAGCCGAGCCGTTGCCCGATCCGATCGTGGATGCGGCCGTACGCGAGTATTTTCCGGCTCGGATTCAGGAGCTCGCAGGTTCCGAGGCGCTCCGTGGTCACCTCCTTCGCCGGGAGATCGCGACGACCATGATCGTCAATCGTATCGTTGGTGATGGCGGCGGCAGCCTGCTTGCCGAGTTGTCCCTGGCGACGGGGCGGTCGACTCGCGACGTCGTGTTGGCGTGCCTGTTTGCTTCATCCGCGGGCGGCGTTCCGGGGCTGTTGCGTGAGCTCTATGCCATCGAAGACAAACGCAGCCAGGAGGGCGTGTACCGGGCGATGGGGCGGGTCCAGGACGCGATCGAGGACGCGAGCCTGTACGTGCTCGATCAAACCGCCTTCCCACCACTCGGCGCGGAAGCGATCGACCAAAGCCTCGCTCTCCTCGGTCACGTCCACGATGTCTTGCCGGCGGGCTCGAGGGAACGCACCGCTGGCCGGATCGAGAATTTATGTGAGCTCGGGCTCCCGCGAGGGCTCGCGAGCCGCATCGTGCTGCTCCGTTACTTGACTCCGATCCTCGACGCGGTTCGGCTCGCGACGACCTTGGGTCGTTCCCCGGACGAGTTGTTGGTGCTGCGTCTGTCGGTGACGGACGCGGTCAACTTCTTGTACCTCTACCAAGCGATGGATCGCATGGTGTATGCGACGCCATGGGATGGTCCTGCGGTCAGCGCACTGCGACGCCAGCTGAACTTCCATCTCCAAAAGCTCGTTCGCCTCGTCGAAGGCGACGATGTCCAAGGCATGATTCGGCACTATCGGCTGGAAGGCTTCTGCCAGCGCGTCGCCGAGGAAGCGCAGATTGGGCCCACGATCTCGGGTCTGGTCATGCTCGATGATTGGATCCGACGGGCCCTCCCTCCGTTGACGGCGATCGAGGCCCAGATGCAGCACCGATGAACGCATCGCGGATCACCCTCCAGTAGAGCTGGTGTTCGGCCACGAGGACCCGCGCGGCGAGGCTGTGCGGGGAGTCGCCCGGGAGTACTGGAACTGGTTCGTGCGCGAGGATTTCGCCTTCGTCGTACACATCCGTCACACGATGAATGGTGGGACCCGATTCCATCACGCCAGCCAGCAACACCTGCTCGTGAACATGGTCGCCATACATTCCCGGGCCACCGAACCGAGGCAACGGTGCGGGATGAATGTTGAGTGCGCGGCCGCGAAATGCATCGACGACCCGCGAATCGAGCTTTTTGAGATAGCCCGCGAGGACCACCACATCGACATCTCGAGCTACGAGGGCCTCGAGGATTGCGACGCCGGGATCCTCATGGGTGCGTGCGCTGATGTGGAGCGCTGGAATCCCTCGCGCTCGGGCGAGTTCGAGGACCGGGGCTTCGGCGCGGTTGCTGATGACGAGCGCGAGCCGAGCGTCGAGATCGCCGCGGTCGATCGCGGCAACGATCGCCGCGACGTTCGAGCCGCGACCTGAGGCCAATGCACCGATCTGGAGGGGTGTCGACATGGGCGACCGACCACGTATCGGTCTCGTGTGGCCTCGGTCAAGCTCCTGGAGCCTCGACCGGGGTATAATGGCGAGCCATGACGCCGGATGGGGGAGCCTTTCGTTCGACGACGGTCGTCTGCGTGCGGCGAGGCGGTCGGGTCGCTCTCGGGGCGGATGGGCAAGTCTCGATGGGCAACACCATCGTCAAATCGGCCGCCAACAAAGTCCGGATTTTGGCCAAAGGTTCCGTTCTCGGGGGAATCGCGGGATCGGCTGCCGATGGACTGACCTTGTTCGAGTTGCTCGAGGCCAAGATCGAGGCGGTCGGCGGCAACTTCGCACGAGCTTGCGTCGAGCTCGCGAAGGATTGGCGAATGGATCGTCGGTATCGTCGATTGGAGGCGCTCATGATCGTCGCCAACGCGGATCGCTCTCTTCTGCTGTCGGGCACAGGGGAGGTCATCGAGCCGGACGACGGCGTTCTGGCGATCGGGTCGGGTGGAAACTTCGCGCTTGCAGCCGCGCGCGCATTGCTGCGCCATACCGAGCTCGGGGCACGGGAGATCGTCGCCGAAGCACTTCGCATTGCCGGGGACATTTGCGTGTTCACCAATCAGCAGCACACCATCGTGGAGCTGCCGCGACCGGAGCGACCGTGAAACCTGGCGACTACGACAACCTCACGCCGAAGCTGGTCGTCGAAGAACTCGATCGCTACGTCATCGGCCAGACCAAAGCGAAACGTGCGATCGCGATCGCGTTGCGCAACCGTTGGCGGCGTCAGCAAGTGCCGGAGCCGATCCGCGACGACATTTCACCCAAGAACATCATCATGGTGGGGCCCACCGGTGTGGGGAAGACCGAGCTCGCGCGCCGGTTGGCGCGATTGACTGCTGCGCCGTTCATCAAGGTGGAAGTGAGCAAGTTCACCGAAGTCGGCTTCGTGGGTCGGGACGTCGATTCGATCGTGCGCGATTTGGTCGAGGTCGGAATCCAGATCGTTCGCGAAGACATGGAAAAAGGAGTTCGCGGGGACGCGAAACGAAGGGTCGAAGAGCGGATCCTGGACCTCCTGCTCCCCCACGCGAATGACGTGAGAAACGCGACCGAATCGGACGAATCGCCGAAACCGAACGCGACTCGGGAGCGACTGCGTCAGCTGCTCCGGAACGGCAAGCTCGATGACCGTGAAGTCGAAGTCGAAGTCGAAGAGGCGGGCCGGTCGGGGGGCGTTTCGTTTACGCCGGGAGTTCATGTCACCGAACAGTTCGGACAACTCCAGGACTTCCTCAAGCAGCTCGGCCACGCACGCAAACGCAAACAAACCGTGACCGTACGCGAGGCTCGCGAGTTACTGCAGACCGAGGAGGCGCGAAAACTCGTCGACGACGACGAGGTCGCGCGCGAAGCGATTCGTCGCAGTGAGCAGCTGGGTGTCGTCTTTCTCGACGAGATCGACAAGATCTGCGGGCGCGAGCGGGTCGCGGGTCCGGACATCTCTCGGGAAGGGGTTCAGCGCGACTTGTTGCCGCTCGTCGAGGGCAGCACCGTCACGACGAAGTACGGTCCCGTCAAGACCGACCACATGTTGTTCATCGCGGCCGGGGCGTTCCACATGGCGCAGGTGAGCGACCTCATTCCCGAACTCCAGGGACGATTCCCGATCCGGGTCGAGCTCGATTCATTGCAGGCGCGTGACTTCGTGCGGATCCTACGAGAGCCGGAGAACTCCCTGCTGAAACAGTACGCGGCCTTGATGCTGGCCGAGGGCGTGGCGCTCCGGTTCGACGACGATGCGGTCGAAGCGTTGGCCGATGCAGCCTGGCGAGCGAATGCGCAGATGGAAAACATCGGGGCTCGACGGCTCCATACGGTCCTCGAGCGCGTGCTCGAAGAGCTGAGCTTCGAAGCGAGTGAGCTTGGGTCGCAAGAGGTTCGGATCACCGCCGCGTATGTTCGCGAGCGCGTGGAGCCGTTGCTCGAGGACCAAGATCTGTCCAGACACATTCTCTGACGGATCGCCACCGTTTCGGCGCTCGACGTTCGAGACGATCACCCGCGACGAGTCGAGATCGTGACGCGTGGCCTCCCATGTCGATTAGCAGGCAAGACGATCGAGGTGGGTGTGGCGGTGGACCTGGACGTCGAACGCGTCGTAGCGCATCGTCGTGGTCATCCCCCGCATGTTCGTGAGCGCTTGTTCGACTTCGGGGTCACGTCGGTCCGCCAAGCTTCGCTGCAGCCATTCGGCGGCACGGCGATAGTCGGAGCAACGGTCGAAGTAGGATGCGAGCTCGATCGCGAGATCGGCACGGGTTGGCGCGAAGTTGGAGTGCGCGTGCGTGCGGATGCCCCATTGCACGGCGTGCGGCGTAGCGCGGCCGGTCGAGAGCGAGAACTTCATCGTTCGGCGCAGTTCGTTGCCTAGCACGAGTTCAGCGACGGTTCGTGCATCGGGGCCCACCGTCAGGAGTTCGTCGCTCGGGTCGACCCGCCGACAAATGACGCGGAGAGCTGTACCTGCGTGGATTTTGACGGGTCCGAGTCCGACTTGGCGGCACGCCATCGTCAACGCGCGCGGCGTGAACGACAGCATATGGGCCGGTTGTAGGACGTCACGCTGCAGATCGCCGTGTACACCGAGGAGGTTCGGGACCTCGATCATCGCAACACCCCCTGGATTGAGGCGTTTGGCGACATTGCGAAGGTGCTCGCGTGGATCCTTCAAATGTTGCAGGACGTCGCAGTCGAGTACGACGTCGAATCGCCGATCGTCCGCCCAAGTCTCGAGCGTCACCGGCATGACTTCGAGGCCACGATGCTCGGCCCGGGTCCGCCACGGCGTCCATGGTTCGAGACCCACTGCGGTGATCGGCAGCAGCTCGCGGAAGGTCTGGAGTGAAAGCCCGTCTCGACAGCCTGCATCCAAGATCGACGCGCTGCGAAGTCGACTTCCAACAGTTTGTCCCAGGTCGAGAAGGCGCTCACGGACGCGTTCGACGCGATGTTGACGGTTCGGGCGCTGGATCTCACCGTGTTCATCCTCCCATTGCAGGCTGATGGGGTCTGGGCGCCAGGTTCGAGCGAGGTATTGCTCCGCGAGCGGGATCGGTTCCGACCCCGACAGTATGGTGGTCCCCGCCGTACAGCGCGGGCAAATATGCGTGCGGGAGCCCCCATCTTTGTCACGAGGTGGTTCGCAAGGAGACCCAGGCTCGGCGAGCAGAATCCACTCAGTGGAACCTTGAAATTGGCAAACTGGGCAGCGGAGGTGGGTCATGCGAGGGGGGCGTTTGCAACCTGTGATCCGGGCCAACGCGGCGTTCGGGCGCTCGAGGCGAGCACTTGGACCGCAATGAACCACGCGCCATTTCCATTCGTACGTCCGCGGATGCGACGCGAGATGTGTGTGAATTCCACTTGCGAAACGTTAGCTTTTGCCGGACTCTTCGAGTTGTGAGTGGTGCGCGTCCGCTGCGGTTTCGGGTCACCTGGGGAAGGGACGGAAGCCAGCGTTCGCGGCGGATGGAGGCATTGGCCCGATTGGTCGGGTGTGGCCTTACGCACACCGCCCAGTCCACTTTAGGACAGTCCACCCCGAAGTGGGTGGGGCCAGTTTCGGACCGCCTTCAAACACCGTAACGTCGAGGAACCAACTTATGCGACTGCGACTCCATCAGAGCGTGCTTTCTTGTTTCTTTTCCGTAGCGGCGTTTGGGCCCTTCGCACTCGCGCTGACGGCTTGTGACGACCCGGACGCGAAATCGGACGATGATGACGACGAGGAAGGCGGGGACGAAACCGATTCGCCGGGTGGGGCCGAAGAATCGGGCGGTGGCGCCGTTCAGTCGAGCAGTGCGAGCAATGGCGACCCACCCGGTGGTATCGGTTTCATCGATATGCCGGATGGTGGAACCGGAGAGCGCGAATGCAGCATCTGGGATCAAGATTGCCCCACCGGGGAAAAGTGCATGCCGTACGCCAACGACGGCGGAGCGGCCTGGAACTCGACGCGTTGTTCGGCGGTCGATCCGACTCCAGCCACGATTGGTGACGTGTGTGCCGTAGAAGGCGACGGCGTATCGGGCATCGATAACTGCGAAATCGGTTCGATGTGCTGGGACGTCGATGGCGAGACCAATCAGGGTACTTGCATTGCGTTCTGTACGGGAACGGAAGCCTCGGCGGATTGTGCCGACCCCGGTGCAGAGTGTTCGATCGCGAACGATGGTGTGCTCGTACTTTGCCTGCCGTCGTGCGATCCGGTGCTGCAAGACTGCGCCACAGGTCAGGCTTGTTACGGTATCGATGATGCGTTCGTTTGTGCTCCTGACGCGTCCGGACCCGATCTCGGACAATTCGCGGATCCATGCGAGTTCATCAATGCTTGCGATCCTGGATTGGGCTGTTTCAACGGGGCTGGCGTCCCGGGTTGCGTAGGGGCGGCCGGATGTTGCTCGACCTTCTGCGACATCACGGATCCGACGGCGACCGAGAACTGCCCCGGAGCCGCGGGTGGCCAAGAGTGCATTCCGATCTTCGAGGAAGGCCAAGCTCCAGCCGGCTATGAAAACGTGGGTCTTTGTTTCTTGCCTGCGATGTAGTTTGTTTGCTTCGGTGTGAAGACCCGCGCCCTCCGGGGTGAAGGTCTTCACGCCCCTCCGGGGTGAAGGTCTTCACGCCCCTCCGGGGTGAAGGTCTTCACGCCCCTCCGGGCTGAGGGTCTTCACGCCCCTCCGGGACTGGTCGTGCGTGGTCGAGTGCCGTAGCGGGCGACTCACCACGCACGATTCGTTTGAGGTCCGTGAGGTCTTCGACCCGGTGAGGGACTAGGCGTAGCTCGGGATGGCGAGCGGCTTGGGGGCGTCCGACAACAATCGGCGGATATGCTCTTCCGCGCGAAAGCTTTCGAGCAATCGTGGATCGGTCAATCGTGCGCAACGGGCATCGACCCAAGCGCGTGACTCCTCGCGAAGGCGTAATGCGTCGTCACGCCGGCCCTCCCGTTCCAAGAGTCCGAGCAGGTGACTCATGAATCGGATTGCATCGAGGGGGGCCGCACCTTTGCGGACGAGGTCGACCGCTTGCCATCCGAGAGCGATGGCTCGCGCCGGATCGCTCGATTCGGCGAACACGACCGAGAGCACGTAGAGAGCCCGACTTTGCGGGGTTCGGAGCCCAAGCGATCGGGCGGTTCGAAGGACTTGCCCGGCCAAGGTTCGCGCTTCGCGTTGGTGACCCGAATCGGTCGGGGGGCTTGCCATCACTTCCGCGAGAAAGATCTCGGCGCGCAATTTCGTGCGTTCGTCGTCTCGCTTGGCGGCGGCTCGGGCCGCCCGAACGAGCCAGGTTTGCGCGGCCGCACGATCGCCGCGTCGTCCTAGCAGTCGACCGAATTCGATGGCGACGTTGTCGAACCCGGCAGGGTCATCGGTGGCGCGGTGGAGCTCGAGCGCCGATCGAAAGTAGCGCTCGGCAGCTGCGTGCATCCCGAGCCAGGCGCAGGTGAGTCCGGCGTTGCCGAGCTTCCGACCCGTTGCATAGCGATCGCCGAGCGTTCGATCGAGCGCCAACGCACCCAAAAAGAGTTGGAGGGCTCGTTGCGGATCTCCCGATCGAACCAGCGCTTCGCCAAGACCGTTCATGAACTGAGCTGCGAGCCTTTGGTCCCCGATCCGTTTGGCGAGGGCGAGACCGTGTTCGTAGCAAGATCGGGCTCGCACCCATTCGCGTTGGGCGATGAGAACCTGCCCGGTCGCGTCGAGGAGGCAGCACCGCTGCCGCTCGCCGTCGTCGATCGCGTCGCAGCACGCGAGCGCAGCGTCGGCGGCTTCGCGTGCTAGGGCGAGTTGTCCCATGTGGACATGCAGGATGCTCTTCAGTTCGCCGACCGCCGCGGCAAACGGTTTCGCGTCGGGGATCTGTTGCAGATGATCCTCGAGCTGCGGCAACAAGGCTTGGGCCTCGACGATCTGAGCGAGTTCGACATGGAACCGAAGCAAGCGGGTGGCGGCGGTCGTGCGTTGCACCCGATCCCCGGATCGTTCCGCGATCGTGACGAGGTCGTCGAGGTCGGCGCGTTGCGCCTGTCGCTGTCCCCAGACACGCAGGATCGCTTCCCGTCGCAGCAGAGCCGCCCAGCGATCGGGATGGTGTTCATCCATGGTGCGTAAGGCGACCGTCAGATGGCGATAGGCGCTTTGGTTGCCCGGGTCGGCATCCATGAGTGCAGCCGAGGCCAGCGAATGCTCGATCGCCCGCTGCGACTGCCCAGCGAGGACGAGGTGGCGGGCAACTGCATCCCCATCGCGCAAGGGGGCGTAATCATCCCTGGCGTGCAAGAGTGCTGCGGCATCGGCATGGAGAGCTTTGGCCTTGGTTTCGGGTAGGTGCGTCCAGCAGACGCGATAGAGGCTCTCGGTGCGAAATCGCAGGCGGTCGCCCGACGGCTCGCCCCGGGCCTCGAGGACGAGCCAAGCCCGGGCGATCGCAACACCGAGTGCTGTTTCGGAGTCGAGATTGGCGAGGTCGCGAAGCTCACGGGCCCGCAGGCTCGGCCCGAGCACGGCGGCGGCGTCCAAGAGGTGGCGATCGTTGGGAGCGAGTTCATCGAGCGTCTCCCGTAAAGCGGTTTCGATGGATTCGGGAATGGGGAACGTCGTCGATGGCTGCGAGACAAGCAACCGGCCGTCCGCGGGGTTCCGTTGGAGTGCGCCCGTTTCGAGCACAGCTCGGAGGGTCTCCTCGATGAACATCGGATTCCCACCCGTATGGTCGAGCATTCGTGAGACGAACGCTCGGGCGTCCGCCGACGGCTCGAACTGTTCGAGCAGCCAAGGGGCACAGAGGTCGCGGGGGAGGTCGCGGAGTTCGAGGTGCGCCACGGCTCCGGGGCGCACGGACAGCGCTCTGCGTAGCGCAACCCCTTGGCCCGTGATCGCGATGAGAATCGGGATCGGATGCTCGCGTTCGAGCCACGCGAGCCATCGATCGAAGGCGGGAGGATCGTACCGTTCGATGTCGCTCGCGATGAACAGGACCGGTCGCCGTCGGGCGAGGCTCTGGACCAGGTCACTGGCGAGCGCCCAACAGCGAGCATCCAAGTCCGAATCTCTCCCCCCGACGTCGATGTTCTGCGCTCGCAGGGCCGCGAGCAGTGCCGAGGCCGCGGCCTCCGGTTCGGCGATCCCGTGCAGCTGGAGTTTGGCCAGGACGGAAGGAAGCGAGTCGGTGTGGTGGAGGACGAGAAACTGGACGATGAGATCGAAAAAAACGCCCCGGCTTCCGTCGTCGCGATGGCCTCGCGCATGGAGGATCCAGCAGGACCGCCGCGGCAGCAACGCAGCAAAGCGCTCGAGCAAGCTGCGTCGTCCTACGCCACGAGTGCCGAGCACGGCGACCCTTTGGGAGGTCGAGGCCTCGATCGTGGCGGAAAATCGAGCTCGCAATACCGCGAGTTCCTGGGGGCGCCCCACGAGTGGGCTCGAGCTCGATCGATCGTCTGGGCGAACCGTCGTCGAAGGCGTTGGGCCGGTGGGAGCGACGCGCTCGGTTCGAACGGGAGTCGCGTGGGCGAGCTCGCCAACGACCGTGCGTTCGAGACGAGCCGGCGTTGGCGGAGCGGGTCTTCGCGCGGCGAACCGATCCGGGCGCGGGAGCGTAGCCGGACTTCCGAGGGTGGCTTGGTCGGTGCGAGCAGGCAAATCGGGCCCGCGGAGGACAGCCCGAGCCGCCCGAGCACGAGGGCCGGGGACCTTTGCGATGCTGGGGTCGTGCGCCGCGACGAACGTGCCGATCGCGTGAGCATCGACGGCGGGTTCCGTGTGTCGGAGATACGCGGCGAGATCGGCCTCGAGTGCTTGCGCCGTGGGATATCGCTGCATGGGCTCGCGTTCCATCGCCCGTGCGACGATCTGGGCGAGTTGCGGGGGAACGTGCGGGGCAACCTGCGTGAGTGGAAGCGGGCGATGCGAACGCACGCGCTCGAGCGCAACGCTGCGATCCTTGCTGCGGAAGAGCAGCTTGCCACTGAGGAGCTCGTAGGCAACGACGCCCAGCGCATGCACGTCGGACCGCGCATCGACGGCCAAACCGTTGGCCTGCTCGGGCGACATATAGGCGATCTTCCCTTTGATCGTGGGTTCGGGGTGCGATCGCTCGAGGCCGCGGGTCTTCGCGATCCCGAAGTCCAACAGCTTCACGTGGCCCTCGCGGCTCACGACGATGTTGTGCGGGCTGATGTCGCGATGCACGATCCCGAGTCGTCGGCCGTCGTCATCGGTACGCCCATGCGCGTAGGCCAAGCCGCTCGCGGCCTGATGCAGGATGTAGGCGACGAACGCGGGAGGGAAGCTTTCACGCCCCTCCAGGGCTGAGTGGCCTTCACGCCCCTCCAGGGCTGAGTGGCCTTCACGCCCCTTCGAGGTCGAAGGGGTGGCTCGTGCTTTGCGGACCATGCGAAACAAACGCATGAGGTCTGGTCCGTCGACGTACTCCATTGCCATGTACGGCGCACCTTCGACCTCGCCGAAGTCGAACACGTGCACGATGTTGGGATGGGTGAGGGGGAGGGCGACCCGAGCTTCCGCGGTGAGCATCGCATCGAGCTCCGCCCGCTCCGCGAGGTGTTCGCGAACTTTCTTGATCACGACCTGTTTGCTCAGACCGTGCGGCAAGGTGAGGGTCGCGGCATAGATTTCGGCCATGCCTCCTTCGCCGATCTTGGCCTGCAGTACGTACCGCCCAAATGGGCGAGGGAGCCCGATCATGGCCCGAGGGCCTCGATCACGAGATTGTCGAACTCGACCGGGGCCTCCCATCCGCTGAAGGCGAAATGCCGATGACCTTCACCGCGTAGCGGCTCCGGATCTTCGAGCACGAGCAGTTGCTGGCCGTCGAGTTCCCACGAGAGTTCGTGGCCGACCCGCGTGAGATCGAAATGGTAACGCCGCTCCGGTTGCACGCGTGGCTCGGTCGCGACCGCTTGTCCGGTGCCGTGCTCGGAGCGGCGAGCGATGACGTTCCGTGAGTTGTTCCATCCTCCGAAGATCACGACGTACCCGGTCGCGACGTAGTTGGCCGAGCTTGCCGCGCTGTGGCCATCCCCGGCGAGCTCGACCTTGATGTCGCCCTCTTCACTGCCCGACCAAGCGTCGAATCCGATGCGGACGTCGTCGGGGAGCGGGAGCGTGAGCCAACACGGGTGGTTGCGAACGCCCTCGACGCGAAGGTGACCTCGTTCGATCCCGACACCGCTTCCGGTCGTTCGCCAAGCCTCACCCAACCCCTCGCGCTCGAAGTCGTCGCGAACGAGGACCGTGGCATCGCGGGCACGGGTGCTGTAGGTCCGCGGTAGCTCCTGGCAGCCCTGCATACCCAGGATGACGCCGATGAGCCCGATCGAGCAGAACCGCGTCTTCGTCTTCAGACGGGGGCGGTGGCCGGTTACCACGCTCGCTCCTCGGGGACCGGCGAGAGCAGCCGAAGGATGCGTGCCTTCCAGTCTTCCGGAATTCCCTCGGGGACGAGGGGCGACGCATCGTGGACGCCCTCGAGTTCGTCGAACGCGGACGGGAGGGGGGCGGGCGCTCGCGCGAGCTCGAGGAGCACGACGCCGATGGAAAAACGATCCGAGGCCGGAGTCGCCCGCCCGCTGCCTCGCCGAAGTTCGGGGGCGAGATATCGCAGGGTACCTGCTCGGGTGCCCGTGGCGTTCGGGGAAGGGGCGATGGCCAAGCCGAAGTCTGCGAGTGCAACGCTCGAGCCCCGTCGCGGCAAGCGAACCAAGATGTTGGCGGGTTTGATGTCCCGGTGGACTGCGTCCGCCGCATGGACGGCCGTCAGGGCGGCGCCGAGCTGGCGTCCGATGCGATCGAGGTCCTCGGGTCCCACGAGTCCCCGGCGCAACGCGAGTCTCAGGTTGCCGCCGCGGCAGAGTTCCAAGGCGATGAAGCGAGGCTTCGGTTGCACGTCGTAGAGCGCGACGACGTGAGGGCTTCGCACGCGCGCCAACGTCCGCGCTTCGGCGAAGAAGCGTGAATCGAACACGCGTGCGCCAGTCGGCTTGCCCTCGACGTCGAGCAGGCGCTTGATCGCGACATCGCGTCCGACATGTCGATCGAAGGCTTGGTAGACGACCGCATGGCGACCACGGCCGAGCGGACGTCCGAGTTCGTAGCGTTCGACCCCGAAGCCCGCCGATAGCTCGAGCTCGTCGATCCCGTCGATGAGCGAGAGTCCACGGCTGCGATGTTCGACATTGACCCCGCGACGCTCGAGGACGCGAGTGGCCTTGGCCCAACCACGGAGTGCACGCGCGTCGTCGACGTCGACCGAGAGGACAGCCTCGAAATGGCGTAACGCAGCTTGGGGGTCGTCGCGGTCGAACATGGCATCGCCCAACATGCGGTTCGCCGTGACGAATACGCTTGCGGGGGCATAGCGCTGGGTATCGACCTCGGGCAAAGCCAGCACTGCGCGGATCAAACGGATCCCGATATCGGGTTCGATGGCATCGAGCAGTTCGCGGCCGAGCGCGAGGGCGACGTCCGACCGTGGGTTTCGCTCGAGTGCAAACGCCATCGCGACGAGAGCCGCCCTCAGGTAACCAGCATGACTGAGCGCCCGAACGGAGCCCTCGAGCGCATGCATCGGGGTACCGGTCGCCAGCGCATCGACGAACTCGCGGAGGCGAGGGACGTCGAGGACGCTGGTCGAGCCGGGCGCAAATCGGGCGGTCACTTCGGCGGCGATCCGCTGCAGCGGCAAGTCGTCGCCCCGCTCGACGTAGTCGAGCGCCCACTGAGCGGTCAAGCGAGGACCTCCAGTTGCAGGGGGGCGTCGACGAGCTCGATCCGATCGCCGACGAGGAGCTCCATGCTCGCACCGGTTCCGATCGAGGCGCCATGTAGCTTCGCGGTGATCCGGCTCGCAAAGTCGAGGATGGCGAACCCGCGGTCGAACAGGAGCCGGGCCGGCACCCGAATATCGGGTGCGAGCCACAGGGGTCCACCTCCGGGCATGAACAGGGTCCAGCGTTCATTCGAGCCCGCTCCTCGGGCTCGAATGAACGCTCCGATGGGGTGGCCACGTCCGCCGCGTACGGGATGGATCTCGAGCGCGGACGTCGAGCCCAGCGCGAGTTCGCCCGGGTCGAGGAGGGGACAAGGTTCTCCCGCAGCGATCGGCTCGCCGTTCCAAAACGAACCCACTTTGGATCCGAGATCGAGTGCCGCCAACCGGGGTTCATCGCTGGTCATGTCGAGAGCGAGCTCGACGTGGTGCCGCGACAATCGAGCATCGGCCAGGCTCAAGTGGGCGTCCGGGGCTCGACCGATCCGAAACGTGGGATACGCCCGGATCGACGTCACCCGGTCGACGTTCCACCGGAGGTCGATCTGGAGACGGTGGATCAGCTTGGACTCGAGCAGTTGCAGCCGGGTGATGAGGCTCGGCGAGGCGGATCGAACGAACGTCCCTTCGGCACTCGCGAGGGCGAGGGCCCGCGAGGACGCCGGGCTCCGCACGTGCTCGATCAGCATCGAATGGGCGTAGCGGCGTCGGCCATCGCCGATCGCGTAGTCGATCTCTCGCTCGAGTTGCCGCTCCGAAGCCGCGTGTTGGTCGACGCGTTCGAGGATCTCGAGCACGAGTTCGAGGTGGGCGATCTCACCGGTGCGCTCGTAGGTGGTGGCCGCCCGTCGGAGCAAACCGAGCGACTCGTAGAGTTCGCCGGCACGGGCTCCTTCGCCCCCTTCCTCGAGCGCCGAGGCGGCTTCGAGCTCGAGCGCGCGTCGCCGCGCCGCGTCCGAGGCGTGTTCGCTTTCGATGAGCAGAGCCTCGGCGAGGTTCAGGTGGAGGGCACGACTTTCGGGGGTCGTGCCGGGGTTGCGAGCACAACCTTCTCGGAGTGCATCGATTCGGTCCGCGGCGTCGCGAAGGGTTCGCGCGTGTTCGAGCCGTAAGATGGACGCCTGCGCGTACTCCCCCGCATATTCGAAGACGCGGGCGGCCTCCTGCAGTTCCCCGGCGGCTTCGAGGGCCATGGCGGCCCGGATTTCGGGGCGCAGGGTCACCCGCTTTCGCGTTGGGCTTGCCAATCGGTTCCCAGAGCCGCCGGACGGCTCGTCCTCTCGTGCTGCCCGCTTCGGTGGGCCTGTCAATCCTGCCCATGGTAGCACCGTACGGCGTCTGTCGGTCCCTGATAGACTCGTTGGAACGTGGCTCAAAGCCTGCTCGAGCCGGTCGGGGCCGGTCAAACCCGCTTTCGTATGCAGGGACTCCAACCTGACGCGCGGGGGATCGCGATCGGGAGGGAACTCCTGGTCACGTTTCCCTCGATCGACTGGCTCATCTCGTTTCTCGGAGCCTACAGCGATGAAGCGAGCCTCGATGACCTGTTGCCGACGATGACCCTGGAACACGCGCGTCGCAGTGCAGGCGGACATGCGATCGTCCTGCGTTGCGCAGCGTCCGATGGGTACGCCGGGGACCGGCTCGCGCGGCTCGCGATCGCGACCCGAGGTCGCCTGTTCACCGGGGGCGCGTCCGTCTTCGTTCGCTGGCGCGAACGCGATGCTCCGTTTGGGTATGACCTGGTCGAGCCGATCGCGACGGGTCCCGACGAACTCGTGGTCGTCGATGCAGATTACGTAGCGAGATACGTCGCGTCCGATCGCATGGATCCGGTCGAACTGATCCAGACCCTTCAGCTCCGTCCGGTTCCACTTCCGCTTGGTGGGATCGGTCGCGAACCGGAACGGTGTGGACTCAAGGACATGGCACTCTGCCTCGTCGCACCCGGACTCGCGGATCGCGTGTTGGCGTACCTCTGGCGCAACGAGGTGCCGATGGCGGGACACTACGTGGAACTCGAAGACGACCGACGACCGAGCTTGCTCCTGCGCCTCCGTCAACCGCGTCCCCGCACGCTCGAGATGTTGCACAGCACCCCGGGCATCGAGTTGTTCGCTCCGGTGTCGAGCCGCGCGGCGGTCGAAGTCGGGTTTCGCCATCCCATCGCGTTGTCTTCGGCCGCGAGCTGCCTGCCGGGCGAGGAGATGTTCCTCTTCCGTGGGCATGCCCGCCGGGTCGAGCGACTGGTGGGGCCCCCTCGCTTCGTCGATGGGCGTCATCTGGTCGAGTCGACGGGAACCACGACCGTGCGCGAGGTCGGGCAGCTGCGCGATGCCGAACTTGCCCCACTTCGCGTGGAGTTGCGGATGCGACCGTCGAGGTTGCCGCGCGAGCCTCGTGCGGCGCTCGTCTCCTGGCAACAGATCTCGCTGTTGCGCCACTTGGTCTATCTCATCCCCCCAAGTGCTCTTTCGGCTGCGCGCGTCGTTCCGCTCGAGGAAGGCGTCATCGTGCTCACGAGTTCGGCCGTGGGTGCACGAACGCCCGCAGACGCGGCTGGCCTTGCGGCCGGGGCGATCGTTCCGCTTGGACGTAGGCTCGGAGAGATTGCTCCCGGTGTTTTGGTCCCCGATGGTTTCGAGCTCTGGCCTCGCATTCGACCGCCGCTTGTTCGGCAGTTGCTCGGCCTCGGGCAAGACGACCACGCGCTGTTTTTGGCCCCCGATGCCGATCCGATCCGCGTTCGTCCCGAACAGCTGCTGCCGCTCGACGCCGCGCTGGTCGGACGACTGGACTTGCATGAAGCTGCCGTTCGAAACCCGGAGCTGCCGGCGTTGGGAGGCGGGTCGATCCGCAATCAAAGATTGGGCCGCTTTTCCCTCTGGGGCTTCGGCGGGATCGGACAGCCGCCCGGCCCTCGCTCCGACAAGGATCGCGGTCCTGGGCTTTGACGAGGTCAACGGAACGACGCGACGTGAGCTGTCCATCCGACGAGAGGTGCTCGCTCCCGCATGGGTCGTGCAGACGGGCGAGGTGACGCATGCTTGATGCGTTTCTCGAGCGGTTCGTGTTGCCGCTGCTCTCCGGCGGCTTCGTGCATGTGCAACGGCCGATGCGCCCAGTCGACCTCGATGGCATGGCGGGGTACGTGTTCGCGCCTTCGACCCCGTTGTCGTTCGTGCGGTTGCGCCGAGCGGAAGTGCTCATCCCCGACCCGGTGCTCCCGGATCCCGGGATCGACGAACTCTCGCTCTGGGTCGGATTGCACAACATTCTCGCATTCGATCATCCCGAGCGTCCTCGCGTGTGGACGCGGAGTTCCACGTGGCGTCGGGTCGAAGGGGCCACGCGGACGATGCTGACCTTGCCCCCCGTGATGGACATCGGCGAGGTGTTGGCACGGCATTTGTCCATCGAGGCCTTCATCGAGCTCCGTCGGATCGATACCGTGGTGAACACTCCGACCGGCGACGTTCGGTACCTCGGCCAATCGCTGCCGAGAAACCCGTTCCGGTTGGGTCCAGTTTCGTTGTCGCCCGGTCGCGAGGAAACCGTGCCGTGGATCAACCAAACCCACGCGCCGGAATCCCAGCGGCTCATCGACGATGCCATGCGGGCGTCGCCCTTGACCTGCCTGCTCCACCCGTTGCGAGCCCCCAAAGGATGGTCACCGCTCGCGACGAGTCCATTCTTGATGCAACGCGGATTCGCGCGCGCCGTCTGCTATCGCTGGGCGGCCCATCGCGACTGGATCTCCGTCGGAGGGGCCGTGCTCGCGGCATTGCTGCTTTCGATCCCCGGAGCACAGAAACCAGACGTCGCCGTCGTATCGTCGTCGGAAGACGGACGACCGCGCGCGCTGCCGGGCGCGGTCTTGCCCGCGGGTCCGAGCGAAGTAGGGGCGATCGTGGGAGCGCTCGTCCACCTGCATTTTCTCAAGGTGCTCGAGTTCGAAGCACGGCTAGGGCTCGCCTTGGGCAGTCGCGATCCCGCCGTGATCAAGTTCTTGGCCTTACCCCTCTTGCTCACGGCGGTTGGCGACACGATCGGCAGCCCGTTAGGAGGGCTTTCCATCCCATCACGGGGCAGCGGGAACCGCACCGAGAGCTTCGAGCTGCAGGCGCATCGACGTTGGTCCGAACACATCGACCACCTGCGTGAGCTCTTGCCACGGTCCGCGGTCGAGAATCTCCTTGCGAGGCTCGTGCCCGCCATCGTACCAACGTCGTGACCATGAACTCTTCCGTAGCGCGATCAGCGCAAGGGCCCTCGATCGCCGAGATGGCCCGCAAACTCCAAGAGGGCGCCCGATTGCTCGAGGCGTCCTTTCTCGGCAAGGAGGAGATCATTCGGTTGTTGTTCATCGGTGCTCTCGCCGGTGAACACCTCGTGATGGTGGGCCCCCCAGGGACAGCCAAGAGCGCTCTCCTGCGGAGCTTTGCGCAGATCATCGAAGCCAAATACTTCGACTACCTCCTCACGCGATTCACCGAGCCGAACGAGATCTTTGGCCCCGTCGACATTCAGGCGTTTCGCCAAGGGGTCTATCGCCGCCGCATCGAAGGCATGTTGCCGGAGGCCGAGGTCGTCTTCCTCGACGAAATCTTCAAGGCCAACAGCGCCATCCTGAACAGTCTACTCACGCTGCTCAACGCTCGACGGTACACCCACGGCAACGAAACCGTTCGAGTACCGCTCATCTCGATGTACGCCGCGAGCAACGAAGTCCCGACCGACGATGCCCTCTCGGCCCTGTTCGACCGGTTTTTGCTTCGCGTGCGCGTGGACTATCTCGACAGCTACCACTTCCGTAGCTTGCTGCAGAAGGGCATCGAACTCGAAGCTCGCGTGCTCAATCCCAGCACCCAGCCGCTCAAACCGATCGTGTCCGCGCGCGAGCTGCGAGAGACGCAGCACCAATTCGGCAATCTGCTCAGCTTCAGCGAGGACTTTCTCACGACCTTCAAGGGGCTCGTCTTTCAGATCCGATCCGAAGGGGTCGGCCTCTCGGATCGACGGATCGTCAAGTTGCTCAAGCTGTTCTCGGCCTCGGCGGTGTTCGACGGTCGTCGCGAGGTCAACGATTCGGACTTGTTCGTGCTGCGCCACGTCTGGAACACACCCGAGCAGGAAGAGATCCTCCAGGAGATCGTCGGTCCGGTGCTCGATCAGTGGTACGAGCAGCACCCCGATCAAGCTCGGATCGGAGCAACTCCCACGAACCTCCAAGACCTGCTCGAGGAACTCCGCGCCATCCGAGAGACCCTGACCGGCAGCGAGGTGCTTTCGGACATGCAGCTCTTCAGTCAACTGCGCAACCTCGGCGACATCAAGGCGGCGTTGATGCGCATGCCCGACAATCCGGCAGCCGAACGCATGGTGGGCGAGGTCGATCGCCTCCTCGAGACCATGTTCGCTTCCAGCCGTTTCGTGTAGCCCCGTGGTGCATTCCACGCTCGGAGCCGAGTTCGAACGCCAGGTGGGAACCCTGGCATTGTCGCAGCTCGACGGTGCCGGTGCGTTGGCGCTGATGCGCGCGGTGACCTGGTACAACGCCCTCGCCCGGTTGGGCTACGCGGTACCGCTGGTCGTCGTGCACGACCTCGGTGGCCTGATCGCTGGGCTCGGCCGACCCGCTTCGCAAGCGCGTGCATTCGGCGATCCCGAACTCATGGAGGGATGGCGGCGTCTCCTCGTCGAGATCGCCGATTCCGAGCTGGTGCGTACCCAAGCCGGTTGGAAGCACCGCGATCCGATGGTGGGTGTCGTGCTGGCTCGGGTGTTCTCGACGATCATCCCGCAGTTGCCGGAACACGTTCGGGTGCTGCGTCCCGTCGCGCTCCCGATCGACGTCGTGCAGTACGCTCGGGTCGAACCGACCTCGGCCTTCAATCGATTCGATCAATCCGTGGCGATCGCATGGCTTGCGACGGTGACGACGCATCGCCTGTTGCCGATCCTCGAGATCGAGCAAGTCGATCTCGATGCGCTGCGCCTGCTCGGGCTCTTTCGCGGTGGCGAAGCGTTACCGGGGGTCGATCTCGCCGACCTCTACAACGTCATCATTTCGCCCTCGCTCGCCGACGTGGTCGACTTCTCGATGGAGCTGCTGCCGTCGCTGCTCGAGGTGCGGCGCGAGGCGGGCCAGCAGACGTTCTCGATCGACGGCTATGCGTCGGTCGAGCGGCGCGGCAAGTTGGACGACGTCGTCCTGAGCCAGCTCGCTTACGACGAAGACGTGTTCGAGCAAAAGCTCGTCGACAACGAGCTCTTCTACTTCATGCACGAGCGGCAGATGGAGAACGAGCGCCGCACTCATCAGGTCCTCGTCGATGGGTCTGCATCGATGCGGGGGGTTCGCGAGGTGTTCGCACGCGGGCTCGCCTTGGCGCTCTGCAAGCGCCTGGCCCTGCTCGGGGAAGAGGTCGTGCTCCGGTTTTTCGATTCGCGATTGTACGAAGGGGTGAAAGTGAGCGGAACCGGCAGCGCCGAGGTTCCCTATGCCCTGCAATTCCGAGCGGAACGCGGCCGCAACTATGCCAGGGTGATCCGCCAGCTCAATGCCGAACTCGCCGTGCCGCGGCGTCGCGAAGGGCGAGCGCTGGTCTACCTGCTCACTCACGGCGAGTGCCAGCTACCGACCGAAGAAGTCCAAACGTTGGCCTCGCGCGCTCCGATCTACGGCGTGTTCATCCTGCCGAGCGGCGATCTCGAGATGCCCTACCTCGACAACTTGCATCGGGTTCACGTGGTCGATGCCGATGCGATCAGCCACGGCCGCCGCGCGCACAAGGCTCGACAGATCATCGACGAGGTTCAGATCGACCTCGATGGCGGGAAGCGATCGGGCGCGTCGACCACGACCGGCCATCGACCGACGATCAAGCGTCCACCCGCGCCCGGGCGAGGCCGGCCGTGATCGACACCGCCGTGCTGTGGGTGCGCGCCGAAGCCAACATGCGCGCCGGTCGGTACGAAGAAGCGGTTGCCCACCTGCGCAACCTCATCGAGGTCGTCGATCGGATCGACTTCGAATACGAAGAATGGCTGCGCGCGATGGCGGAGTCACTCCGCGCCCTCGGACGCTTTCGCGAAGCGGCTGCGTGCGCGGCCTACTTGGGCGCGACCGAGGTGCCGGCCCCCCATGCCGCCGCCACCGAACAGGCCAAGGCCGAAGCGGGCGATCGCGATGCGTTGCGAGGCATGCGACTGTTCGGCGTCTACCTATCTCGTGCGGGCCAGCACGGTCCCGCGTCGGAGTGGTTCGCTGGCGCGGGCATGCCCGTGCATCGAGCGATCGAGCTCGAGCGAGCGGGCCGCGATGCGCTCGCGTGGCCACTTTGGCAGGAGATCATCGGACTCGAGGAACTGAAGGAGCGGCCGTACGAGACTGCCCTCGCGAAGATCAACTACGGGCTATGCCTGCTTCGCCTCGATCACGAGCGTGCACGTGCCGCTCTCGCCGACGCGACCACGGCCGTCGAAGAGGTCGCCGATCAGTTCGAAACCGAGGGGCTGCGCGAGCGAGCCTTCGACTGCTATCAGTTGCTCGCCCGGATCGGCAGCGAAGCGGGGGCCTTCGAGAACATCGCCGAAGGTTGTCTCAACAGTGTTCGGATCCTCCGCGACGACGGGCTCAAACTCGATGCCCTGCGCCTCTACGAAGCCTTCGTGACGATGGCGCGGCGAGCCGGCGAGTGGCATGCCGCGGCGGGAATCCTGCGCGAGGCGGCCGACTACTGCACCCGCGTCGCGCTTCCGTACGCCGATGATCTGCGCCTGCGCAGCGCGGAAGCCTGGACCAAAGCCGCCGGCGAGGCCCTGCAGGTCGGCCACCCGCTCCAGATCGCCGAGAATGCCTTTCTCGCGGCGTCCGAGGCCTTCGCTTCGGTTCGGAGTTATCGCCAGGTCGTCGAGATTTATCGCCGGCTTTCGACCCTCGACCTGCCGACCAAAGCCCGCGAACGCTACCGACGCTTGGTGGCTCGCTTGGGCGACGAGCAACAAGATGCACCGCGGCCCGTGCCCGTCCCCGAGTTCCTCAAGCAGCTCCCCGAGTATGAAGAGGTCTGGTACGTCGACCTCGCGGAGTGGGAGCTCGATGGTGATCCGGCCCTGATCGCGGCCGGAGTGATGGCCGATCGCCGATTCCCCGATTTCGTCCGACGGCATGCGTTGTTGCTCGTCCTCGAGATCGAGCGTCAGCCTGGTCGGATGCCGGCCGCCGATGTGGTCCGCCGCTTGGAATCGATCCGCGCGTATCCGGTCATCTCTGCCCTCGAGAAGTTGTTCGGTAGTCCCGATCCGGCGATTCGCGAGGCCGTGAGCGCTGCCCTCGGGAGTTTGCGCTTTAAGCGCAGCTTTTCCCTGGTCGGCAAAGCGTTGCGCGATGACATCCCTGCGGTTCGCGAAGCGGCGGCAGCCTCGACCACGCGGCTCGTGTTTCCCCATGCCTTCGAACCGCTGCGGCGAATCTTCACGGCTCGTGACCTGCCCGATCCGCAGACGGCCAAGACCGCGGCACTCCGCGCCATCGGCAAAGTCAACACTGTGGAATCGCTCGAGTTCCTCTGCGATCGATTGCGGGAGGGCGACAAGAAATTCGCGGCCCAAGCCCAGAGCGCCCTCCGCGAGCTTACGAACTCGGAGCTCCTTCCGTATTTGCGACACCAGGTCGAACTCGTGCCGGCCACCTATCGTGCGGTGCTCGAGGACACGGTCCGTCGACTCGAACGCCGCCTCCGCTAGATCTTGGGGATGGACGCGCGCGCGAGCGCTGATTAGGGTGTGCCGACCGTGTGTTCGATCCTCGGCATCCTCGAGATCAAGACTGACCCCACCGCGCTGCGTGAACTCGCGCTCAAGCTCTCGAAGCTACAGCGCCATCGCGGCCCAGACTGGAGCGGCATCTATGCCTCCCATCGCGCGATCCTGGCCCATGAGCGCCTGTCGATCGTCGACGTCGAAAATGGTGCGCAGCCGCTCAAGAGCCCCGACGGGAATCAATTCCTCGCCGTCAACGGTGAGATCTACAATCACCGGGATCTGCGAGCCAAGTACGCGTCGTACGCATTCCAGACCAACTCGGATTGCGAAGTCATCCTCACGCTCTATCGCGAAAAGGGAGCCGACTTCCTCAACGATCTGAGCGGGATCTTTGCGTTCGTTCTCTACGACCAAGCCCAAGATCGCTATCTCATCGCTCGCGACCCCATCGGCGTCATGCCGCTCTACACGGGTCGCGATGAACACGGCAATCTGTTCGTCGCGTCCGAGATGAAGGCGCTCGTCCATCATTGCCGGACGATCGAGGATTTCCCACCTGGCCACTTCCTCGACAGCAAGGTCGGCGAGCCCGTGCGCTACTACAAGCCCACGTGGCGCGACTACGAAGCCGTCGCGGGAAAGCCTGGGGATATCGCGGCCCTGCGCGAGTCGTTGGAACAGGCTGTCGTGCGGCAGCTCATGTCGGACGTTCCTTATGGTGTGCTGCTCTCGGGCGGGCTCGATTCATCGATCACTTCGGCGATGGCGCGACGGCACAGCCGGAACCGCATCGAGACCAACGAGACGACCGAAGCCTGGTGGCCGCAGTTGCACTCGTTCGCGATCGGCCTCCCGGGATCACCCGACTTGGCCAAGGCTCGCATCGCCGCCGATGCGATCGGCACCATTCATCACGAGATCGTCTACAGCTTCCAGGAAGGTCTGGATGCGATCCGCGACGTCATCTATCACATCGAAACCTTCGACGTGACGACCATCCGCGCGTCGACGCCGATGTATCTGCTCGCGCGTCGGATCAAAGCGATGGGGATCAAGATGGTCCTCACCGGTGAAGGCTCCGACGAAGTCTTCGGCGGTTACCTCTACTTCCACAAGGCTCCGAACGCCCGGGAGTTCCACGCCGAGACGATCCGAAAGCTCGATCAACTCCACAAGTTCGATTGCCTGCGCGCCAACAAGACGCTCGCCGCCTGGGGGATCGAAGCCCGCGTGCCGTTCCTCGATCGCGAGTTTCTCGACGTGGCGATGGGCTTCGACTCGTCCGACAAAATGTGTACGGGGGGAAGGATCGAGAAGCACGTCCTTCGTCGAGCGTTCGAGGACGTGCTACCGGCCGAGATCGCGTGGCGCCAAAAAGAGCAGTTCTCCGATGGCGTGGGTTACGGTTGGATCGATGGTCTGCGGGCGCACGCCGATCGTCACGTCTCGGACGACGAGCTTGCTCGCGCGCAGTATCGTTTCCCGATCAATACGCCGCTCACCAAGGAGGCGTATTTCTACCGAACGATCTTTGCGTCGCATTTCCCTGGAGATGCTGCCGCTTCGCTCGTTCCCGAAGGAAAGAGCATCGCCTGTAGCACGCCCATCGCCTTGCAATGGGAACGGAGCTTCGCGGAACATGCCGATCCCTCGGGGCGATCGATCAAGGGCGTTCACGCCGAAAGTTATTAGTCCTCAAGGGGGCCTTTCGCAAAGGCCCCTCGCTGCGGCAGCAAAGCTGCCTCCGCACACCCGTTCGTCCTCAAGGGGCCTTTCGCAAAGGCCCCTCGCTACGGCAGCAAAGCTGCCTCCGCACACCCCAAACGGGGCGCCTATCGGCGCTTCGCCGACTCGAAGGGGCGGCGGTGGGACGGTGGGGCGTCGATGGAGTGCCTCATCCCAGCCAGTAGCTGATGCCGACGGAGAGCAGATGGGTGAACGGGAGTTCGCCGCGAAAGCTGCCGACGAGGGCCTGATAACCCACGGTGACTCCGAAGCCGTGGATCCGCTTTTGTGGAGCGGCCGAGAGCAAACCCATGTTGAGTTGGACGCGAGGCCCATGCGGCAAGAGGTTGTCGGCTTGTTCCAGTTCGACATCGCTGCCGGCCGGCATCGCAACCACGGCATCGTCACGTCGTCGGTTGACGATCCCATAGGTGAAGTCGTAGCCCACGCGGAGATCGAGATAGCCGCGACCGAGCAGGGACAAGCGTCCCAACGACAACGTCGGCCCGAGCCCGAGAATTGCGTTCATCTCTGCCGTCCGGTCCTGCAGCACCACGCTGCCACCCCACGCCGAGACCGTGATCCCGTAACCCACCCGGTTCCATGCGTGGCCGATGTCGATCTGCACGCCACCGAGTCGGCCTCCCACATCGCCTTTGCCCCCGGCGTTGGCAAACATGGCCCGCGCGACGAGGTTGAGGCGGGCAGGATTGCTCGCGGGTCGGTAGAGATCTGCATACGCAACTGCGATCGCGGCCTCGCGTGACCCCTCGTCTTCGGCAGTGATCGGCGTGGATGGTTTGGCCGCGGGCTTGGTCGCGGGATCCTCATCGCCCGCGAGCAGATCCGGAGAGATCGCCGTGGTCGAAGGGCCGGCGGGTGCATTTCCGTCCGTCGTCGCGCCTGGAGAAGGAGCCGGCCCACTGGCCGTTTCGGGGGAGTTCGGAGGAATTTCAGGTGACGAATCCGACGGTTTCGTTTCACCTAGGTCAGGAACGGTGGCCGTGGGAGGGTCGACCGGGGTGACCACTCCCGTGCCCGATGGGGGGCTCGACGTTGGGTCCGTGGCCTCGTCCGTGGCCTCGTTCGAGGTCTCGGTGCGAAGGGCCGAGGGACGTTGAACGGAGCCTTCGGGAGGCGCTGGAGGGGGGCTTGCCTGCGCACTCGAGAAATTCCCGACGAGGGCCCAAGCAGCGAACAGGGTCGCGATTCCGAGCATGGGGCGTGCACACGGATCGGCGCTTGTCATCGGCCCAAGGCTAACCCCAGCGTAGGCCGTAGGCGAGCAGATGGCTCGCCTGCGGTCCGAGACCCTGACTCTTCGGTCCACCTCACCACTTCACCCTGGGGGGGGTTGACCTTTCCGGTGGCCATTTTATTGTCTCGCGCGGAAAGCACCGTCGAGCTCGGCCCTTTCGCCTGCTCGAACACTCATTCCCAACGTGGAGACACAATGCACGCTCAACGCAAACCAAGCCGTTCCATCGAACTGGTCGCCGCGGGCCTGATGCTCGCCGCCGTGGGCTGTGGGCCGACCGCCTTCAACGATGCCTCCGCGCTCGTGATCACCGGCACCAAGCCTGAACCCGAGCCCGAGCCCGAAGCTCCCGCGCCACCGCCCCGCGTGGAGGTCCGCAGCAACAAGATCGTCATCAACGAAAAGATTCAGTTCGAGTTCGACTCGGCGAAGATCATGGAGGTCTCTCATGATCTGCTCAACGAAGTCGCCGACGTCATCAAGAAGAACCCCCAGATCAAGAAGATCGAGATCCAGGGGCATGCTTCGGCCGAGGGGACGGCGGACCACAATCTGAAATTGTCCGATCGGCGCGCCAAGGCGGTCATGGAGTACCTCTCGGGTAGCGGAGGCGTTGGCACCAGCGTACTCACGGCCAAGGGCTACGGCGTCACCCAACCGATCGCGAGCAACGATACTGAAGACGGGAAAGAGAAAAATCGACGCGTCGAATTCGTGATCGTCGAGCAAGAAGTCACCCAGACCAAGGTCGAGATCGACCACGACGGCAACGAACGGATCCTCACCGAATCCGTCGTCGAATGATCGAAGGGAGCAAACTCATCATGCGCAACACCATCGCCTCGCTCTTGCTGTTATCTCTAGCCGCCGGATGCAGCGTCATGAAACGCAGCCCGGAGCAATATCGCACCGACACCCGCGATCTTCTGGACACGAAGAGCTCGAAGATTCGCTCGTGCTACGACGAGTTCCTCGCGAAAACACCGGATGCGAATGGCACCGTGGTGGTCGACTTCCTCGTCGAGAAGAAGACGGGGACCATCACGGACATCCAGGTCAACGCCGAGGAGACCAAGGCTCCGGCGTCGCTGCAAACCTGCGTGACGAAGTCGATCGAAGGCCTCGTGCTCACGCCGGTGGATCGCCGCGACGGCGACGCCAAGTTCAGCTGGACCTTCAAGGCTCCGACCGAAGGTTGAACGTTTCCGGTGCGAGTCGCCATCGGCGACGTTGCACCGGTTCCGCTACGAGAGTCCACGACTCGAGTTTCCGCACCGCGGAGGCTCGAGTCGTTCTTTTTGTTTAGTATTTGAGGGGCCTTTCGCAAAGGCGCCTTGCTGCGGCAGCAAAGCTGCCTCCGCACACCCCAAACGAGCGCCTCGCGGCGCCACATGGAGCTCCGGCCGAACACCTGTCGGCCGTTCGCAAAGGCGCCTTGCTGCGGCAGCAAAGCTGCCTCCGCACACCCCAAACGAGCGCCTCGCGGCGCCACTTGGTCTAGGGCTCGGGTGGTGGTGGGGGAGGTGCGGCCTGCTGACGGGCCTTGCGACCGTCGCCAAAGAACCACCCGATGTTGAAGCCCAGCAAGAATCGCCAGCTGCGGTCGTCGAGGTCGAAGTGACGCAACGTCGATCCCATCCCCCCCAGATGTAGGGCGATCATGAGCTCACCCGCCCCCGGGGCGTTGCGACGGCGGCGATGCGGCCGAGTCGTCAAGGACACCTCGAGGTGTATGTGCTGGTTGTTGCTGATCGTCGGTCGTCCCTGGCCCCCACGAATCGTGCTGACCACGTCCTGGAGTTGGATGGGAATGATCATCATCCCCCAACCGAGCGCCACCCCGATGAGGCTTCGCTGATACCCGGCGTGAATCTGCGGATGGATCGTGAAGGGCATCGCCTCGAACGTGTTTCCCGCGTTCGGTCCGATGGCGACGCTCGGTCGCACCATGACGAATTTGAGGAAATGAGCCTGATACGCGAAGTCGATCTGGATCGGCACCCAGTGGAATCGCTGCGTGGCACCCGTATCCGGATTCATGGCACGGCTGAGCCGCACGTAGTCGAGCTCGAAGCCGAGTTTGAAGCGATGCGGCCGGGGTGGAGGGCGCGATCGCGGATCGTAAAACGGCGACGGTTCGCCGGACGCCGCCGTGGTCGGGGCTGCGCGAGCCTGGGCCGCCAGGAGCAAAGAAAATGTGAACGCTGCCAGGCCCAGCGTCGAGCAGAGACGCACGGCCCGAAGCTTTCGCGGGGACGGCGTTCTTGTCAAATCGCTCCCCGGGTGGCTCCAGACCGCGCGCGACCATCCGCTGGCACCCCGCCGCCTGTGCCACGAGGCCGTTCGATGGTGTGACCGCGGGTGATCTCGTAGCGCTTTCCTCAAGTCACCGCGTTTGGACCCACGAGGACTCACGTAGCCGTTGAGATCGAAAACGCTCGACCGAGGCGGCTCAAGTCATTCGGCCGGATCGCGGTGATGAGCGCGAGGCCGAAGCTGTGAAAGAGCCCGAGCCCCGCTCCGCAATGTAAGAGCACGACGATCGTCGCGACGTGCAAGCCGGCCGAAAGTTCGAGCGCATGCACGATCCCAAACCGCGCCGGAATCGAATGCAGCCCTTGGGTGCGATCGAAGTCGATGTCGGACAGGCTGTAGAGAATGTCGAAGCCCGCCGCCCATCCTCGGCTCGACGGCGACGTTCGCATCGCGTGCATCATCCTCGGTGGGGCCGCGATGGATCACGCTCACGCCCGCGTGAGCGGTCAAGATGCAATGGGCGACGACGAGGGCGAGCACGAATCCAACGCCACAACGTATCACGAGGTCACGCGATATGCGTCGACGCTCGACCCCGATGGGGATGGCCGTCGACGCCACGACGCTCGACCCCGCCAACGCGTCGCGCGACGGACCGCCGAGACATCGAATTCCGCCGGAGTGACTCGGTCCAAATCGCTTGAGCGGAACGAGCGCCGCACGGAGAAGGAGACTTGGGTGTGGATTTGACTATGGACTTATAGTCGGGGGAGGACTTGGGTGGGCTTCCCCCCAAAAAACGGACACCCGAATTACGCCACTTCAGTCATACTCAGGCCTGTGTAATATCGGCGCTCGAAGTTGAGGGGCGACAGATAGTCGAGACTCGAGTGCCTACGCTTTCCATT